>Ga0209671_1005919_pt1 | contig 12455 bp, 8 predicted proteins | sample WorMetHERISLAND2_2_FD_187401 | JGI IMG/M metagenome (GOLD analysis project Ga0209671, IMG submission 187401) | Marine gutless worms symbiont microbial communities from Max Planck institute for Marine Microbiology, Germany - Olavius geniculatus... | ecosystem: Host-associated > Annelida >...
CCTTAGTAATGTTTGTAGTTTTTCTTTACTGTTTCCTATGTTATTGTTCTTGCGCGTTTGTCGCAAGTGTTTATTACATATTAAAATAAAAAAAATAAAATAAAATAAGAAGTTGCAATTTTTCCACAAACACTAAGCATTTCCAACTAGACCTGAAAGTCGACCTGAGAAAAAAAAATTAAAGATCTGTAATGGGAACAAGCATGCACAATTTGAGTGTTGCAGCTATAACCGTTTTGAAGCTAAAGTACAAAAATACAGGTCATACAAAACACTATAACAAAAGACAAATCAATGAGTCCAGATACACAACAGTGAAAAACCAACTATTACTTGAGAACTAGTTATCATTTACCACACAACTAAAATATTCAAATATTTTGTGACAAACGTCCTGTTCAGTATAAATATTAATCATAACGTCAAAATCGTAACACGTAGATACAAATTCTACAGACAAACTGTACGAGAAAAACACATTTTAAGAACTGCATTATCAAGTCTATGTAAAAGCCTACGTAAGAAAAATTTCTTCAAGAAACGTATAAGCCTAAAATCCAGTATTTCACACAGAAACTGTAATTCCTTCACAGATTGACACACATGCATTCCAAAGACTTTTCTATAAGCATTATTCCAACAATCATTGAGCTGACTGACTTTTTACTATGATAATGTATACATTAACAACCACAGCTAATCAAAGGAAGACAGAACGTCTCCATTAAAATAGTTTTGACAATTCGGAAGCATACTTACTACGACTATACGTAGTGTTTGCAGCTGTGTAAAATTTATGAACTGAACAATCAACATCAGATTCTAATTGCAAAGGCCATTCCTTAGTATTTCAAACTTGTGGCCCAAGATATACTATCATGTCCTCTACATAAACAATCATTGCCACAATGCTGACTTTTTGCCATTAAACAGTAAACACCACATCTAATTCCAAGCCAGTATCATAACAAATATCAAGTATCTTTTGCAGTTTAACAACTGAACTCGACAATAAAATAACATCATCGGCATACACAATGCAACCAATATATTTATCAAATAACACACACGCTAGTGCAGCTTTTTCTAACGAGTCTACAATAACATTGAAGTAACATTAAAAAGAACTGGTGATAACACACTACCCTGTCTAACTCCACTCCTGACATCACACGGAGAAGCGTGGCATAGCAATTATCCCATCTTACCATCATCAGCACTTTTGTGTACCAATTCATCATTAGCCTGATAACATAATACGGCACTCCTATATAAATCTTCCCCTTGCACTAGATGGCTGAAATTTTGCACGCCCGAGATTAACACACATGGCTAGTTATTCGAGTAAAGTTTTCCCCTGCAACCTAAAGCTCAGCCACAATACATCTTTGAGAGACAGATGAACGGACGAACGAACGAACAGATGACAACTATGTCAATAGCTCGACTGTTACTTAAGTACGGCTGGCTAAAAAGCTTCAGAGATATTTGACGACCAAAAGGCATCCACCGCAGGAGCCCCGACATGGACACTGCCAATGGAACTTAGTGCTTCCCCAGAAACTACACTCACCAAGCCCACACTTACTCTCACTTTTCAACTTTTGGCCTCAAAACACCTCTCCCCACTTCAATTTTTGGCAAGGCTATGCTGATAATGTGCACAAGTAATTTGAGCAAAGCTCACGAGACGCGCGAAAGCCTATAGCAGTTCCGGTTCAGTAGTCACCCATCGTAGTACTAACCAAGCCCGGCGTAGAGTAACTTCGTTTCAGTCGAAACGCGTTACCAACTACGCCACGCCACCAACGCCAGTACCGTGGCGCCACCTTGTGAATGATATAGACTTGTACAGCCCGAAATCTTTGAAGTCTTTGACGCCTGCCTGCGCCGGGCTCCATGAACCTAGGGGATCGGGACTTAGACTGCTGAAATCTACGTTTAATGCTGAAAATTTCATACTCAGGTTGTCTTGGTCTAACTCCAGCCATTTCGTCGCAGTTCAGTATTGAAATGTGCGCAGCATCCAAATATTGCGAAAAATTCACTGAAAACCTTTTTGGGAAGGTTCAAGGTCATTCGAGGTCATCGATGTTGATAAATTTAAAAAGTCTAGAGTGGGCAGACCGTACCACCTATCCAAAGGCCAGCATCTGACTTCTGATCACGGAAACAAACGACGACCAAGAGTCAGTACAGTCCCATACACTATGGTGACGTTGCTATATTAAACGCTACAATCAACTCCAGAATGCGATGCGGTAATTCGGCGCATATACATGTAAGTGATGGCTGAAGGAAAAAACTAAATTGCATTCAAAATTGCGGCTACATGGTTACTATTGACAGCCTATAGGAACTAGTCATCAACTTATCCAACGGTACCATCGCCGACCCCCTACGGTGTGCCGTTTAGATACTACTGCACGATTAGCATTGCCAAGTGTGTCAAGGTCATCTAAGGTCAATGATTTTCGCGTCACGTGAAAGAGCTTACGTGACTTCCTATTAGTGATCAACAGGAACCTTGGCTACAACTTGTAACTACAACATTCGGGTTTCAAAGTTCTATTTCAGTGTATTTCGTCAAAATGGCAACCACACACTGACACACAGTGGTACACAAAACCAATAACAACGACAGAATAATAGTACGCCTAACGCCGCTATAGGGATACTTAAAACTGTTTGCAGTTTGTTCGTTTGTTTTTAAAATTTCTCTTCGAGGCTTCAAGGCTTCAACCAAGTAGACGCCATTGTGTCAGTGGGAGCGCATTGGCACCATAACGACCTAGACGAACGTTAATGTATTATTTGAGTGGCGTGATAAGCGGTAACAAAGCGGCGAAGCCATGTTGTGCCGAGCGACGGTTGGTGCAGTGAATGAGCACTGAGCAGTGAGCAGACACAGTAGATTATGGCACTTCACGGAGGGCTTGCAGGAGCAGCAGCAGCAAAAGCAGCAGCAGCAGCATTGTTTTGTCGTTGATGGTAACTCGTTACTGGCGTGCGTCGCAAGCGCACTGCGCCGCAGCCGACAGTGTGTCTTCCTGGTTCCGCACTTTGCAAACTAGAGAGGCTTACCGGCCCAATTTTCACGACAGTACGGCAGACAACATATCCGCATTTTGTTCAACAGACTGACTATGAAGACATATGCAGCCAACAAAAGCCGTTTTGGTTTCCAAATGCGCACAGACTCTTGTCTTGCGGCCGCGACTCCGCTATGATATTTAGCTGCATTTAAAGCAGAGGAAAAAGAAAAGAATTGACGAAAAAGGGTGGAAGAGAATGGAGGTAAGGTAATAGTATGGTGCAGGATATGATATGAAAAATGATTTGTACCAGAATGCTACCAGGCATGTTGCTAGTTTAATCTAGCACATACATGTTAACTAAAAAAACCAAAACGGTTCAAACAAACGGTTCAAACTGATATAAGAAAAATTGAAATGGAAAATACTGTTGTGCAAAACATTAAAAAATTTAGAAACAGTCGGTTATAAAAGAGAGAGAGGCCTAAGATCGATCGGAACAAAAAAAATAACGATAACTGAAACTAGAAAAAAACCAAAACGAAAAAAAACCGTAAGCAAGTCCAGATGCAAAAGGAAAAAGAGGGGGGAAGGAGAAAAAGGGAAACTGAACGATGAGAAAGGTTGGGAAGAAGGACAGTGGCGTCCACTGTCTACGACCAACGGGTGCCCGCAGCTCCACTGTCCTGCCACGTCTGCTTCTGGTATGGAGGCAACGCGCAGCTCAGCAAATCGATAGCGAGCTGCACGGTGCACGCCGTCATACCAGCGCCAGCAGCCAGTGCTTGGAGCCAGGTGCGATCAGCCGCTATCAGATCACGAAGGTGTAAAAGTACTCGCCGACGTCGGTTGCTCTTGTTGCTGCCGTCATTTTGTCACACGAATTCAGTTGCTTGATCAACTAACACGAACGATATACTAGCTGGGTAATATCGATAGAAAAGTCTGAGCAGCGGAAGGGGTTATCTATCGCGTAGCCGTCGAGGCGTGATTGCTGTGCGTAGACCTGCTGCCTACGACTACAAAGCTATGTGGTGGTATAAGCTTATAGGACCGTTAACGTATTCGCAGTGTAGCTTTCGTACATTTGCTGGTTGCTGATCCTACAGAGTTAATAATCGTCGTCGACGTCGATGTACCACGGCGTTCGTGCGGCTCAATTTCATCCGATCATTTACCTGAAGTAACGGTACTGTATAACGTACGACGGTCAACGTATGACTATGGTGTTTAAAGAAAAGCAGAAAACGTGGGTTTGACATTTCATTGGTCTGACTCCCATGTTACTACTGTGTGCTGAACGAATGCGTTAACTGGAGTGCAATCGATCATAGTGAACAACTTTGCAGACCGAAACTCGTCGCTTTGTATCAGCCTGCGTCTGACCTTTGATATCAGAAACCACGTCACAGCAATGGCTGTGGACACTTCGACGTGGAGCTGGATGCAGCCAACGCGCACAGGAGTCGACGGCGACGCCGTCAATTCTACTCTAGCAGCAGCAGGCGGCGGATCGTCAACGTTGGTGGACGCCAGTAACGACAACACGCTGCTGATAGTCTACGTTCTACTCGGAGTCGGAGCAGTTGCACCGGTCATACTGCTGCTGGCTGTTGGCGTCCTGCTGCGCAGTCGTCGTGCAGGACGGAGGGCCGCTCGTCGACGAGTGACCTACAACTCAGCGCCGACTGTGGACGCCGTCATCGACGCTTGGAACATCTCGGCCGGCACAGGCGCTACACCCAACAGCAAACCAACAAACACCACCAAGAACAAAAGACCCAGTTCGTCCAACGTGTCTGCATGCGCCGATGCCAGGCAGGAGTCTGCGGGCACACTGAGTGAGCTAGCTGTTCGAGAGTTCTTCGACGTCCAGTCGGACCGCCAGCAGTCAGCGTGCAGTCAGCTGTACGTCAGCGTGGAACCACCACTATGCAATGACGCACAGCCAGGTACTACCACGTACAGCGGCGGGCTAGGGTCCACCATCACGCCAGCATCCAGCACGCCCGGCAGTAGCACCGACTGGCAGAGCGGCAGTGACAGCAGCATGGAACGACAAGCTCGCGACTTCACCGCGTTGATCGGTCCTGCAGCCTCAGCAGCCACGACGACGAAAAACCTGCCGCAAACACCACTCACTGACAACGTGCGAACTCAGACAACATGCTCTGACGATATTGTTACCACTCAGTGTGATCCTTCAGCCTCGCTGACTGCGTCTGCTGTCGATCAGTCGATGCCAGACTCGAGTGCTCAGAACTGTCTGTGGCCTGCGGGTGGTTCAACTGGGCCGACAGTGCAGACCGTGGTCGTCGACGTAGAACCGACGCCAGTCAACGGTCTCGCCGACGAACACAGCTCTCCACCGCCGCTGCCTTGTCCGTTGTCCAAGATGCGTCGCAGTGAAGCCTGCTACGATATCGCCCTTCTGTCCACCTCGTCGCCTATCGCAAACAACGTTCCAGACGATTCTCCGTCGAAATCGTCGTCGCCAGTTGTTCCGACCTCGGCCGCCGGCGTCAGCGGCAGCAGGAATGGCGCGGAGGCGGAGCAACCCGCAGAAGAGCTGGTCAGTGAAGAAGAGATGGCGCTGAAATGCCTCGATGCTATCGCCTATGACTATGCCGACAACGACGAACTGCATGAACCGACGGAGAGACAACGCAGCAAACTATAAGTTTAGACAGACTGCTGCCGCTGCAGACAAATACGGATTTAGATGTAAGGCCTAGGCTTAGGGGTCGAAAAATTCCTACGCTTCCAGTACGGTCCCTCCCTAAAAACCTGTCCTTTAACTTTTCTGTGAGACGTATCAAAAATATGGTGCACTTTTTTGTTTGCTATCAAAGTCAGACCTACAAAACTGTATGCTGCAGTATTTTTACTTTCTTCTCATTCGTATTGTTCAACATTTCACTTTGTTTTATGAGCTGATAAATGTAAAAGGCTATTACACGAAATGCCGTAAAAATAAAAAAAATATATTTCCCCCATTCCTACTTATTTCGCTCGACTGCAACAGTGCGAGTGGAAGCATAGAAATTTTTAGGCCCTATTAACGGCAGGCACGTTACTCAATCAGCCACTTACGATACTGTTATCTGCTATCACAGGACACACGGGGGCACAAAAATGACGGTCTAAACGTTCATTTCCTTATTCTCCCTTCCTTTCCAGTCATTTCTCCTACTCTATCAGTCTGAAAGCCTCCCTTGAAATTACAATGTCAACTATCAGAAGTCTCGAGAAACACGGTAACATGTTTTACAGCTGTCCAACACCAGAAATTAGGGGGGCTGAGCCCAAAATCCCAGCACCCAGATGAATAAAGTAGCTAAGCACGGCATGCTAGCAAATGTGAGACCATCTGAACAATCACATAAGTGTGATATTTGTGTGGTTATTCTGTCACCATTAACCTGTACTAACACCACAAAAGTCGTCTGGTTTCATTACTGCAGGGTGTTTCACAAAAAGAGACCCCTTATTGTTTTTCTCATAATTAACTCAAAATTATGATCAATTTACACAAAATTTTTACCAGTTGTAGCTGAAGAAATATTAATTCAAAATATTCCGACAAAATATGGCAGTTGGTTAAATATTCTTTGTTAGTCGTGACGTAATGCTACACCATGTAGTAAGCCTAGTAGTGGTAGTAGTAGAGTTACCAACTTACCAAGATAATACAGCAAACATAACTGAAGCACTAATATTGCCTTGTATGTGGCAGGCTGCACTGTATTTTGTGTAAAACCAAGCAAACTGCTCAGGCGAACAAAATGTATTTCACTCCGTGTAATCGCAAAGAACTGTGCATTTAGCTTCATTGTATTTTGTGAGCAAATAATGAGCAGAAATACCTGTTAAGTCAGTTGCATGCACTGGGTGCCTTGTGACCTCTCACATACACATTGTTTCATCATTCTGAAACTGTATGTTTTTTTTCACGCGTTGATTAAAATCTGTTACGATGCATGCTTTTTACAAACATATGCACTGTTGTTTTGTAACTTGGTGAGTTACATGCACAGATTATTGTCTGCACGAATTAGTAAACAGTGTCATTCTGGAAAAGTTTAATTACAAGTAATTTGAGCAAAGCTCATGAGACGCGCGACAGCCTTAGCAGTTCCTATTCGCAGGTTGTCTTAATTTAACTCTATCCATTTTGACGCAATTCACCATTGAAATCTACGCTGCGACCACAGATTGCAAAAAACACTAAAACCTTTATTTTAGAAATTCAAGGTCATCGATGTTTACACCAATAAAAAGCTTGTCACTATATTGCTTGTTATGATAAGCAGCATAACTCTGCCGATCTACAACCGTTTTCAAGCTACACGAGCCAATAGCGGTAAAATAACTACTTGTAGATTCTTAAAAATGTACGTTCTATGCTAAAAAAATATCATGCGGAAAATGTCCAGGTCTATCTTGAGCCATTTCGGCGCAATTGACTCTTAAAATGTGTGTTGCAGCCAAAAATCGCAGGAAAATTCACTAAAAACCTTTATTTTGAGGGTTCAAGGTCATTCAAGGTCGTCGACGTTGACAGCAATAAAAAGCCTGTCACCAGCGCTTGTTATGATAAGCAGCATGTATGTACCTATCTGACCGTTTTCACATTATTCGAGCCAATAACGGCAAAATGACGTCTTTTTAAGGCGGTACCCCTCTTTGACGCCCTCGTTCGAGGAGCACCCCTGCACCCAGTGGCACGAAATTTTGTCACGATAAACTAGAGACCTTGGGGCAGCCCACAGTGAAGATATCGTGATCCTAGCTTGCACCGTTTTGATACAGATCACGAGTGTGACAGACGGACGGACGGACAGACAGACGGACAGACAGACGCCCAGACGATGGCAAAGACGGGAAGCATTCTGCTGTCGTGCGTAAAAATGATTCTAGAGAACAAAAAACGACATAAATAGTAGCAGTAGGAGCACTGTCCAACAAAATACTCACCTAAAAACTGCAATATTATATGGATCACTCAATAGATATACCCATGAGCTGTACTTTAACTGAAGTGTTTATAACTACGTACCGCTTTTTCAAAATAAATCATTTCAATTACCCACAGACTGAGCAGACACGGCAGTATGAAAATGAGCACATAAAAAGTAACCATTAAATTAATGCCATTATTTCCTGTCGTTTCTTGTTCTTATAGTAAGGCCAGCAGCTGATAATACACGTAATATTCACCACCAAATTCACCGAAGCCACCAGTATTACTGACGGCATGAGTAAGAACAGGCAAAAGCCATATAACGCTTACTAATAATTCAATAGCATCTGAAATTACGACAAAAATGAACACAACCATGACAACAATGAAATGAAACAAAAAAAACTGCAATCAACAGCTTAACTACAATTGGCTAAAAATCTACAACCTATATCGACTAGTAGAGAAGATGTGGCTGGAGTCAGTTGGTGGAAAAGAAATGGACAGACGTCATCACCGAGTGGACCGAGTTGACCCTGTGTGAAGCTGAGGGATTTTCGCAAGGTCAAGAGACATGGAGGAAGATTGTATTTAGCCCCAACGTTTGCTAACTGAAGGACAAGAAGAAGAGAAAGAATATATCAGACTGATTTGTATAGTGCCAAATTAGATCGGAAGTCTGTCAGTTAGACAAATCCACCTGTTGGCTGGGCACAGTTTGTACAGGTGATGTTATTCCATTAGTTTCATCAACTGGTAGAGCTGATATATGACTACTAGTAGCAGTGTCTTGTGTTAGTGATGAGGATGCAGCAGTAGATGCATCCCCGGCTTCCGTCCCGCTAGCTCCAGCAGCCGGAGCTGTAGTCACAGTGCACTGTGAAAGGTTCTTAGCATCATCAGCAGACTCGCGTTCAGTCAGAAACACACGCTGCATGTGCAGAACTTTGTCAACACACAGACCATAGCTGAGACTCTCAATGCCAGCCTGTCCGCTGTCTGGCGCGACTGCACATACAAACACCATGCTGATACGTTGGTATAAATCATTCAGCTGCACGTTGATGCATTTTTGAGTGTATTTGTGCCACAAATTCCAGTTTCGTAAATTCCAGTCCTGCATTTTCAGCGTCCCCAGCTGGGTGACCTGGAATAAGGCAGGTATAACCTGTCCATTTGGGTCTTCCAAATGTTCATCCGTGGGGATCAGCCATACCTGAAGAAAGTTCATAAAAACTGGCCAAACAGTAGTAGCAACAACAGCAGCAAAGCTGCAAAATTACAAGCGCATTTGAAACTGAATATTCATCGGGGTGGAACATTGGCGATTACATCAGTTTCATGTGACATTAGTTTGCTCCACAGTTGTCAGCTTTGGAACCCTCGATTTCAGAAAATGGTACTGAAAACTACACTAAATAAAACGGGCCTGGCCAAGTTGACCGAAAAATCAGTCGGTTGTGCCAAAATGGGCGTAGAAATCAAAATGCTTAAACATGCTGCATCAAAATAAAAACAGAATGGGCTAGATGGAATAACTCCAACTGAAGCACAAGTCTAGCATACGTTAATATTGACATATGTATGAAATAACTGAATTGGTGTAATGACAGTCAGTGTTTAGAAACTTGCTGGAATAAATGTGGCTTTGGCTTATAAAAATGTAAGTTGCATAGTAATGATCGTATCCAATAAGCTGAGCAAAGTGCAAAGTAAGAAGTTCATCTCCACTTGCCAGCATCAAATGAGGACAACACTTGCAATATAATAAAATAGCAACAGTAATGCAGTACTCAGTACACAAGCGTTTTTCAACATTTTTTGCTGCAGCGGAACCCTACACAAGTGTGAAGATCGCTCATGGAACCCCATGCATTGATCCGTGAGTCCAGAGACATATGCGAGGTTGAAGCTACAGGGTGTCTACGGACTCATTTCCGTAGCAGGGCAGAGCCCCCATGAGGATGATAAAGCAGGCAAAGATGACCAATTATACTATGAAGTTTGACCGCATTAGTAGGCAGCAGTACGTTTTCATATTAAACCAAATACAACGGGCGAGGCAGTCGTCGACGGCCGCTTAGCCTCCACCACCAACGCAGACAATTTATCACATGGACGCCCTCGAACATATGCAGTTTAAAAAAAAAATTTTTAGGCAGAGTGTTCAAGGAATTGAATTGACTAATGAAGTGAATGGTCAAACGATTTCGTAACCATAAACTCTAATCAATACGTCCTTCTGTTCTTCTTTTTTTCATTTCCGATAATGCACTAATCCTCAAAGTTGAGTAATGTCATGCATAGGGGGAGGGGCTGGCTACATTAAAATATAGGCCTGCAATGCAAATATGCCAAGATTACTAACAAGAAAGTGATTCAACACGGTAGGTGTACGCAAAATTTTTAGAAGCGCAGAAACTCAATTTTAAACAAAAAAAACATCGATGCTGGGTAATTCTATGACATTGACTAGCGTGATTTCGCACGCTAGGTTATTTTTCACTGGCCAGCCGTGGAACCCTTGGCAGATGCTCGTGAAACCGTTGGGTTTCGCAAAACCCCAGTTGAAAATTACTGCAGTACACAATCAACTTACTTCAGTTATATATGATTAAAAAGTAAACGCAACAAAATATTCAACTAATTACCTGGGTTACACTCAAAGAGAACTTTGGTGCCAAGAACATCTTTGTATTCTCCTGTGAACACATTTCTGCCCAACTGAAGCACGGGCTCCTCAGAATCAATACCCTACAGTATAGATACTCAACAATGTTACAAGTCTGTAATCTGCCTGGCAAAATATCTTCAAACTTTCACTTTCACAAGTTTACCTCAAAATTTTTCTAAGTTTGCATAAAAGTTTTTGTAAAATCACATAGTTTCGAACATGTACAATTTTTCAAAGACAACTATTTGATGTTTCCGATCTTCTTAACAATTATATTTTATTAATAATGCAATAAACACTCTTTGCCAAAAGTAATTTGTAACACACTTATATTTTAGCAATAAAAATAGAAAAAACGCATTCTGCATCTGAACAAATGACAAAATATCAGAGAGCACAAAATTTCACGGGACATCATCAAACAGCTGTAGTTGGTATCCAAACACTGTGTAATTACCATTTGTTTTTAATCTTAGTCTACAATAACATTGTAACAAACAGGTGACAACTTGTACATGATGCAACTTCTGACACTAATTGTTCTTCATCAGTTGCTGCAGCTGAACAATATTTGCAGTGAAAGACAATAACTTAAGCCATTTAAAGACTATATTTGAGAACATAAAATACTGAAAATAAATACAAAACTTGTCAGTTATGGACAATTTTATATGAACTTCCTAGCACATAAGAAAAATGCTCTGTTAACTTGCCAATCACCTACAACATTTCAATTTACAACGAATCAATAAACGCTTGGTAATGCTGACTATGCTCCTAATTTGCCATAACTTTTTTTGAATTTTATCAATGTTAGGTTAGCGAAACAGTTAATCAAAACCTTACAGAAAATTATCAGCAAATACGACTTGTTAGTATAATTAGTTGTAACCTGCATAAATCGATTTCACCAGTTGATAATCTGAGCAAAAAATACACAGGAAAATGGCCTTACATTGAGAAGCATAATAAAGTATCCTACAAAATATTCACAAGTATGAACTATTTGAGAAAAAAGATCCAGATATTTAAAAGCATATTTAACTTACTGTTTCAACCTGTGAGTCTATTCAAAGACACAGCACTAGCCACCCCAAAGTTCATGATAATGGCGTAAATGTAAAATGTTTATCACTTACTATGATTTTGCATGCTTGGCCAACAGCATGTGACCATTCCTGTTTAATCAAACCATCAATTTCAACAAAAACAACCTGCAGCAAACACAGGATAAAAAAAATGTTTAAAATAGACCATGTGCACTCTTCTCGGAACTAAATTTGATATGCCGAATTACTTGTCACATGCTAGTTAAGCAACAAGAAAATTACATCACTGACTGACAAAAAGAGTATAAGAAAAAGAAGTTTTTCAAAGTCTGAATGTCCGACCTGTATTGGTTTGTGGCTTGAGATTAAAAAGTCTGTTATTTACATTTTGTGTTTACCATTAAACTTCAAATTGAAGCCCCCATTAAGCTTCTATTAGTACAAGTTGCCTTGATCTGCAACCTGCATCAGAAACCCATCATCATCATCAAGCGCATGCCCCGAGCTGGAGCGTAGCGGTTTCCACGAGGTGCTTCCAGTGTTCTCGATCATGGGCGCATCTCCAACCCATCCTTTAAGCAAAACCCAGCTTCTATAAATACAAGTTAATAAATATTACAACGGCTAACTACTACAAAGCACAAAGCACAATTCAGAAAGCGAAGGGACATTGCTAGACTCAGTGATGAAGGAATTAGTAATGCGTACAGAGTAGCACTTGAACGGCATCTCGG
>Ga0209671_1005920_pt1 | contig 12452 bp, 4 predicted proteins | sample WorMetHERISLAND2_2_FD_187401 | JGI IMG/M metagenome (GOLD analysis project Ga0209671, IMG submission 187401) | Marine gutless worms symbiont microbial communities from Max Planck institute for Marine Microbiology, Germany - Olavius geniculatus... | ecosystem: Host-associated > Annelida >...
CACTATGACGTCAGCGTTACATCACAACTAGCAAAGAATATTTAACTAACAGCCATATTTTGTCTATACATTTTGAATTAGCATTTCTTCAGCTACACCTGGTAAAAATTTCGTGTAAATTGATCATCATTTGAGTGAATTATGAAAGAAATAAAAAGGGTGCCATTTTTTATGAAACACCGTGTAGTTAGAGCCTCTGCAGTCAAATGCCAGTTTAACCACTGTATTTACTGCAAACGACGTCTGGACAAGTTACTAATTCATCGTGCAGAGCTCATGCCACCAACTCAGCCTTCTGAGTGACTCTCAAACAGCAGCGCTTTGCGATATCTTAGGCAATCAGAACTCAAAACGTCTGCCGAAAATTGTGAAAATTTTTCGATAACTCGATACGGTGCATTTGGTACATTTTGCCAAAGGTGCGAGCCAGGACAAAACAATGTGAGTCATTTTTGATGCACAGGTCACTGGCTGTGTATACTTGCAGAACCGCTATGCCTGCGGGGAGATAATATTGATAGGCCTATTGAGCATTCAGACCTTTACGATGGGCTAGGGTGCGGCGTGACTGATGCGATATAAACGAACGGCAAAAACGCATCAGCGCAGTAAGCGTTCATCCAAGATTTCGCCATCGCTGAAATTTGGTGATGATGATGATGATGATGATGATGAAGGACGAATAAACTTTAGCGTGGCGTTAAGTCCTAAGACTACAAGAACACGTAACAATAAGCTTAAACAGTAAAGTCACGTATTAGTAGTCAGCGCAAAGAGACGTTCTTAGACATGGCTGTAAGACTGGGCAAAAAGTTCGGTTTTCAGTCTGCTGCGGAAAACTTGCAACGACGGCGATGACTGAACTGACTCTGACAAACTGTTCCAGACCGATGCAGCAGTCGCTGGAAAGGTGCGGTCGCCAATGGTAGAACGCACAGTGCGTGTCCACAAGTTGCTGCCGAGTGATGTTAAAAATATGCAGCCAGTACTGCCATTTTTGCAACATAATATACATAGACTTATGGAATTTAAACTCGCATATTTGTTGTAAGGTAGGCCTATATTTTGCACGTGCTTGCATTTTGACAAGTCATGGTAATAAACGAATATGAATGAGAAACTTGGCTGAAAACTTGTGTATTTTGGCATGTAGTTGTTTCGAGTCCGCTATGGAGAAATGAACTCTTTTACAGAGGCCGAGAAGAGTTTGTAGTTAATACGCAAAAAACACACCCATTGGAATATAGAGCGTGGTCGCCGGATTGTATTTGCTAGACGGGAGCTGCGGTGATCGATTATTCCGAGTACTAATGGACACTGCGACGGCGTCAGAGCTTACTGCCAATCTGCCAGCACGCAAGCCGCTTACTTACTAAACGGACAGGTGCTTGCGAACGACTCGTTCTCAGCTGTAAACGTATATTTGTTTACTGTGTTTGCATTACGTTCGTTTGCGACCGCTGCACGCTATAGGCCTACAGCGCTGGTGAAAAGGTGTCACGCAGACTTGAGTGAATAAAACCATAGATTTAATCATCTGTCATATAAGTAGCATATCTTAAATATGTTATGTTTTTTAATATTTTTGACGCATAGTTGCAAATTAATATCATGGTAGTCATCTTTGTCATCGTTATTGTTTGGATCTTAACTGTGGTCCGTGTTTTACGTTCATATTTCCACATAGGGAGGCCTAGCTATAGGCTACTGTAGAATCGTTGAAGTCGTTGTAATGTAAACCTCGACATCACTCAGCTGTTGCTATCGTCGTCTGTGTTTCGTGCGCAACTGCATAAATTCGGCATTTCTTGGCCTGTCATTCTGGTTGCGTCAAGAAAACTGATAGATGGTTTTTCATAAAATATTTACGTTCGTCAACAGCTGTACGGTACGTGACGTGGTTCTGCGTTTTTATGCGACAATGTATGTTACGTTAGCGTCGTCGGAAACAATCGCAACAATACACTGTGCTCGTTAACGTGCCTACAGAGCGAACGAAATGAACTAAAGTAAAATGACATGAAAATGAAATGAAAATGGCATAATTCAGTTGTTTTAGTTTATTTTTTCGCTTTGTATGCACCTTTAATTGACGCCAGGGCGGGAACGTCGGTGCGAAAAGCATCACTTGTTAAGTTTTAAAATCTAAAAATACCTTTCAAGTCGAAATTTTAGATTTCTTGTTTTTTAACTTAACATAGGGTGGGCCTATTGTAATCGTGATTTTTGTGTTCTAACGCTAACGGTGACTTACGTTATTCTCTCAACAAAAAAAATGTGAAATGTGTATAGAATGTTCTTCCTCAGTCGCAAAATTTGTGGTCCGTCTTCTTTGTACACGAAAACCTGAAACCTACAAAAACATTTTAAAACTCCAAAAAAAAACTTTTAAAATATACTAACCTAAAAGTTTAAAAGTTTTTCCAAGACATTTAAGCTTTTTACGAGCGATAGCAGAATGCTTCGCGCGTCTTAGCCAAGGCCTGGGGGTCCATCTGTCTGTTAGACTGTTGTATTGTGCCAAAAGGGTGCAAGATAGGATTACGAAATTTTCGCCGTGGACTGCCTCAAGGACTCTAGTTTTTCGTGACAAAATTTTGTGCCCCTGGGTACAAGAATTCCCCTGAAACGAGGGCGTCAAAGAGGGGTACCCCCTAAAAAGACGTTATTTTGCCGTTATTGGCTCGTGTAATGTGAAAACGGTTGCATATAGGTACGAACATGCTGCTTATTATAACAAGCGCTGGTGACAGGCTTTATAGATTTATCAACATCGATGACCTTGAACGACCTTGAACCCACCAAAAATGAGTTTTAGTGAATTTTTGGCAATTAAAGAATGCAGCGCACATTTAACACTGAATTGCGACGAAATGGCTGGAGATAGACTAAGACAATCTGCGTATGAAATTTTCAGCATTAAACGTAAATTTTAGCAGTTTATGTCCCGACCCTCTAGGTTCAAGGAGGCCGGCGCAGGCGGGCGTCAAAGACGGCTACCCCCTAAAAGTGGTCATTTTACCGCAATTATCTCGTGTAACATGAAAACCGTTGCAGATAGGCACAGACATGCTGCGTATCATAACAAGCAATAGTAACAAGCTTTCTATTGGTGTCAACATCGATGACCTTGAATGACTATGAACCCCCAAAATGGGCGTTTTCGGTGAATTTTTGTTTGCGATTTTCGGTTGCGACACACATTTTAAGAGTGAATTGCGCAGAAATGGCTGGAGATGGACCTGGACAACCTGCGTATGACATTTTTAGCATAGACCGTACATTTTTAAGAATTTAAGTTTCGATCTCTTAAATTCAAGGAGTCTTTCGTACGAAAACTTTAAATTTAAGTACTCTTTTAAGACGTATTAATATCTTATTGCTGTAAGCCTACACTGATTGCCAAATTGGCAGGATCGCTGCTATCGCGCGTCACGTGAGCTTTGCTCAAATTACTTGTTTCTAACCATATTTGACACTGTATAGCGCCTATTGTCATTAGTCGTATACACTATTGCCGTATATTAGTAGTTTGTGCTGTAGTATACTTATTTGCGAGTAGTAGTCGCGGCTAATATCGAAGAATATCGTACGTTTTGTGCTCTGGACAGCCACCTCACCCCTATTTTGGCAAAATTTTAGGATGTTCTCTTAGGACTAGGTCACGTATGTTGGGGCTTGTAGAAGCAAAGATCTTAAGCTTAGTATTCGTTTAATTATTTTTCCAAGTAACACAGCGTGCATGACCACGATACGTCAAAGTTACAGACACAGCTTGGTGGGGTAACGGTATGGTGTCGGACTTACAATCAAGAGGTCGTCGGTTCGACTCCCGGTCGAGTCGCTATCAAGTCTGGACAGGTAAACCATTTAGGTACATCACCAATACCGATGTCAACTCAGCCTCCCATCCCTCTGGGGTATGTCAATCGAGTACTGGAGTGTCTGGCTATGGAGTTAAGGTGGGGTTGTTCACCTATGTCGGGTGTCAGGTAACACTTCGTGATCCCATATGGCAGGTGACGCTTCGTAGCTCTGAGATCTTTAACCTTTAACAGATGGACGGACGAACAGGCGGGCGACTTACGTTGACAAAACCGCAGTTTGCGTACGCGCATCGCGTGACAAAAACTACGAGCAGCGAGGAAAATGGTTACGCCAGCGGCGCCTCACGACGACGACGACGACGACATTTGTCTGCTCTTCATAAAGAATGCAGCAGACAGAAGAGTGGGTGTGTGCTTGTGCCGTGTCCAGCACCACAGTCTATAGATCAGTAAGAAGTGACAACGGCCTGCCGTAAACTTGACGCGAACCACCGGCGCCGGTGCGTCCATGTCGCAACACGCGTAAATTATTGTGAGCTAATAAGCGACCGCACCGCCCGGCGCTCGGCCTGCATAATCACCATACTAAACGCTTCTTCTTTGCAAACGAGGTTCACCACGCCCGCCCGCGGAATAATTACCGATGGCCAATATCTTTCTGCGAACTGCGGACGCTGGCGAGTTGTCATTGTGTGAGTGCGAAAGAATATGTATGAAGTCAGTTCGCTAAAGTTTATCGATCACTTACCACGATGTCTACGGTGCTTGTAGCATGAAATTGATTAGGTTGCTTTTCTCCGTCGTGCTCTGTACAAACGTAAAAGAAATGTCAGAAAAAATAACCACACCTTGCAGTTTGCAGCGAAAAGGAGTCTAATCATGTTTACTTTTCGCATTGACTATTCTTACGGCAGCCGTACAAATAGCATGTAGGCTATTTGTACGGCAGTTAATTAGCATTCAATTAAATTTGCTAGGCGGCGGCACCAGTGTTGCTCGCTATCGTTAACGTTATGCTAAATCCAGTATAATAATGATTAATATTAGGGTTAGGATTTAGAGTTTAGCGTTAGGGTTAGGGTTAGGGTTAGCTTATTTCAGAGAATTAAGTGACGATATATAAACACCCAAACGAAGCTTGTAACATTGGCCATTAATTTCAGTCTACTGGAAGTAAGCGATCACTTGCCGACTGGCGCTACTCGTGATACCCTTGTTGCTACGGTTGAGGTCGTCAGTTGGCCGGCTTTCCGCTGCACGGCATGGTCCAAAATGTCTGGAACTATCTGACCGCTGACAGCTGCTGAGTGCTGATGACTTGGTGTATTTAAATCTCGATACTATTACCGGCAGACATTTAGCCCCACAGGCCTAGCATTTTTTAAGCACGACTGTAAAGTAAGTAAGTAAGTAAGTAAGTAAAACGTAAATTTATATAGCGCATCAACGCAAAAAGCCTCTAATGCGTCTCTTTGACATTCTGGCACTACAATTTTATGAAGTCGATTATTGTTATTCCTACACTATATTAATCAACTAAATATACACGTATGATGGCAATGACGACAATAATTACGCAGTGAAGTAAACATTCTACACGTTGAAATACAACAGAAAAATATCCACCACAGTTACGAAAACTGCAACTGATGTTCATCAGTTAGTTTCAGGCGCATCGTGCTTGCTTGCTTGGTGAAGTATTTTGCTTGCTTGCTTGCTTGCATGGAAAGAACGACTGCGGTGCAGAAATAGATTCGACCACCACCAGTCATTACGGCCAAGACGAGACGACAGTCCGTCCGTCGCAGTGCCACTGTGCTACTCGCCCGGATTAACGATTAGTGAAACTACCAGTATGCTAATTCGCTTTCAATTTTCGTCTCGACTAGTTGGCTGTCGTGTGACTGAATTTAGCGCTTGGAACGAGTGAGTGATGGCGAATGCTGCTATGATAACGAATAGTTTTTTTTTCTGTTTTTTACCTTTGATAGTGATAATCGGTAAACAAAATACAATTTACCCGCGTCATCAACTAAGCGTAGGCGTACGGGTGACATGCGCATATCGTAAACCCTATAGAGGCTTAAAGCAAAATGGCCAACCTTTCTCAGCACTATATCGCGCTATATAACATAATCTGAAACCACCTACAAAAAAACTAGAAGGCGCTCGTTAGAGTGCATATCTCCGCCAGTTCATGTACACAGACAGACAGACAGACACACAGACGGACAGATCGACCAATCTCATAATCTCCTCCAATTCACTTCGTTTCATTGGCAGAGATACATGTAATTAGGCCTATAATAGGTAACAATCTCATTCGCCATGCGTCTGCCTCCAGCCCAGAGCATCGTGCATTGCTGCATTTTGGCTGGTACGCCTGCAGTGCATTAGCGACCCATTACGCCAGGTTATAGACTGTCAGGCTTCATCGAGTCTGGAGTAGTCATCGCCGTGTCGCTCAAAGTCACTACTAGGTCTAGTGTGTGATTGCTTTTGCGCGCCGGACAGGCATTGACGAGGCAGTTAATTTTATTTCCGCGTGTCGAGGACGACAAGACCCTCGTACTTACGACTCACTCCACCGGCAGTCGCACGGCGGATGGGAAGGACAGGTGAACAGGACATGCGTAAGCTGTACTGACTTTGAACTAAACAAGAAATTTGAGCGAAAGCTCACGAGACGCGCGAAAGCCTATAGCAGTTCCTGTTCGCAAACTGTCAGTCTGTCTCCAGCTGTTTTCACGAAAGACTGGCCAACAAGGGTAAAATAACGACTTTTACGGGGATACCGCTCTTTGATGCCCTCGTGCGCAAGTTCCCTTGAACCTAGGAAGTCGATACTTAGACCGTCGAAATCTACGTTCAATGCTAAAAATTTCATACGCAGCTTGTCTGTGTCTATCTCAATTGGTTTTTAGCGCAATTCGCTCTTGAAAATTATCTCGCACCCAAAATCGCCAAAAATACAAAAAAAACTATTTAAGCGTTCAAGGTCATCCAAGGTCATTAAAATCGGTGGCAATCGAAAGCCAGTGTACGACTTTCTATTAGTGATTAATAGTAACCTAGGCCCTATCTCGCACCGTTACTGAGATACAGCGACTTATTGGCCAAATTTGCAAATTTTGCCCACCCCCTCTCATTTAGCGCCCTCGTTGGGGATGACCCCCTTCAAATTTATGGAAAAGCTTTACGGTTCCTGAATCTAGAGTCTTCCGAGCAGCCAACAGTGAAAATTTGGTAATTCTAACTTGCACCGTTTTTGACTGATCCACCTGTGTGACAGACGGACGGACGGACAGACAGAATTGCGATGGCTAAGACGCGCTGAAAGCAGTAGCTGCTTTCGCGCGTAAAAACTGAAGGCTGAAAAGTACGGCGTTGACACTCACTGGAACTTGGACTAATACTTCAGTTAGTATAGGCTCTATCCAAGCTAAAAATCATTATCATAATCATCATCATTATCATCATCATTGTCATCACGGGCGTACCTACACAAGATGCTTTCATCGTGCTCGATCATGCAGAGTGTATCTCCACGCTAAGTTCGGTCACTCGAAGGTTGTAAGGCTGCTGTATGCTAAAAATGTGTCTCATTATCATTGATAATAACTCTGTTAAGTCGCGAGAAAAAAAACGGGTTTTATATTAAATTAGTATGTTATTGCCCAGTGTGTTGTGATATTAGAGGCTAAATTGCGCTGTGGACACTGTTTGACTTTCGTAGTGGCTATTATCATGAACAATGCATAAGTAAAACTGGCATCACCAGCATTTGAACGCTTCCTAATTGTCGTATCGCGTGTTTTTAATCGCAATCTCGCAACTAGCGCTGAAATTGCGGCGCACAATGCCATGTGCGCTTCCACACCGGTATGCAGCATAATCGAATGGATCCTGGATGATACAGACAGAATTGGATGAAAAGTTCGCTGAGTGCATGGCTGCCATTAGTTTGGCTTTAGCACGGATGAGCCGCTGACAGACAATCGGATTACATCATGTGTAGGCCTAACCGGTCGGCTTATTCGACTTACGAGACGTAATTCCGCACCAGCATTATACTGCTGCAGCCACTTGAGCTTCTGAAACAATAAATATTGTATAAGTTTGTAAGATTTATACGAAAATTGCAGTGAATTGCGCACAAGTTAAATGTTGAAGTCTGAACCAAACTATTAGCATGTACTCAGTCCAGAGAAAGTTTAAGTTTATCCATGTCTTTAACAGACTGAACCGTGTAGAGTGTAGATCGTTTAGATAACGTTTTTAAATCAACGATACATACAAGACAGACAACTGCGGCTAAAAAGATTGTTGTAATGTTTTCTTATGAAAAATAAACGTTAGATTGTTGGCACGTCATTGTAAACTTAGGCTACTTTAGTTTGCTTAGGCCGACTAACTTTTACTGCTACGCGGCTGACGGTCTTGGACTTGAGTCGAACAAAAAACTTAGCATTATTTCACGTTTGTCGAGGCGCGTAAACAAATTACACCGATTTTTCTTTCTTGACCTTCGACTTCTGACATCATGCGTGACTCTGTTATGTTTTTCCGCTGGGGATGGAGCAGCGCTGTGTCACTGTGAATGACTGCCAATAAATTAAATTGTCCAAAAACGTCGATCGACGACCGTGAAAGACGACCGGAGACCAACGAGAAAGTAGCGGTGATAATGTGTCAAGTTAACTCTTTCGTCGCAGAAAAATGGCAGTTTCTGCTGCTGATGTGTAAATATGTGCTACGACGCAAAATCGCACAATGACTATTTGCTTTATTTATTTACGAATATTTTTATTTGTTTCGATTAATCCCAATAAAGAACTATAGCAACTATTACTAGTAGCAGAATTTACTACAGTACTACCCCAGTTAAATGTTTCTTATGATTAATTAGCTGCTAAAGAACTAGGGCCTAGATATAGCAGCACAGAAAAACATATACGTTAAGACAAACAAACACAGAAAAAGACAGAAAGACAGAAAAAATACAAACTGCATGTACATTGATTGTAGTTTACTTTAAAACTCAAGTTCAATTTAACTCACTGTCAGTAGCTTATTCTACACGGTGTTTCATAAAAAGGACCCCTTTTTGTTTTTTTCATAATTCACTCAAATGATGAGCAATTTGCATGAAATTTTTACCAGTTGTAGCTGAATAAATATTAATTTGACAGTTGATTAAATATTCTTTGCTAGTCGTGATGCAATGATGACATTATAATGTGTCACGGGTACAAACAGGCTAATCCCAATTGGTGCTGCCAGTTGCTAACGTGCTTAAATGGTGAAAAATCTGGTTCGTTGATGTCAAATATTTGAAGTTTTACAGTTGCAACCACAAAAACGTGCAAAGCGATCGAATTTACGTGTCTGCGGGGATAGTTGGTCTTTCACATGTTCGAGCAAGACAGTGCACTATCACGCCGAGTTTGCAAGATGTTGAGTTTTTGGATCACAAGACGCCTGATTTCATGTTTCCATGTTGCTCAGTGCTGACGCGATAAGCATTTTTCATTAGCGAACCAGATTAAGTTCACCATCGAAGCAGGGTAGCAACTGACAGCAGCAGTTGAGATTAGCAAGTTTGTATTTGTGACACATTATGACGTCAGGGTTACATCACGACTAGCAAAAAATATTTAATCAACTGCCACATTTTGTTCAAATATTTCAAATTAGTATTTCTTCATTTACAACTGGTAAGAATTTTATATAAATTGCTCATAATTTGAGTGAATTATAAAACAAACAAAAAAGGGGTTCTTTTTTATAAAACACCGTGTATTCATACGCTGTAACCACATAGCAGCCTAAACGTCAAACGTAGAGTCATTGCAGTGCTTCGGCGTAATCTTTCAGCAACATTTATGCTCGCTCCAGTAAGTTGACGTAAGAAACTAGAAAATTTAAAAATTGCCAATTTTTCCTACCCCCTTTCAATTAGCGCCCCCTACTCGGGGTGACCCCTTTCGAAATTATGGAAAAGCTTAACGGATCTTGAAACTAGAGTTCTCTAGGCAGCCGATGGTAAAGATTTGGTGATAACCGTTTTTGACTGATCCACCCGTGTGACAGACAGACAGACAGAATTGCGATGGCTAAGACGCGCTAAATCAGTAAAAAAAAAAGTGTCGGCGGCGGCGAACGATGGTCGCTTTGCGGCAGCTTCAGTGAATTTAATTAATAGTCTACGAATGACATTGGCGAGTGTTGGACTGCGTCGAGTGCGCCCGTCGCGTGTCGTGGCAACGTCTTGCTTCAATGTCCGACAGGATGGGACAAGAGATAGACTGAACAGCGTTGAAACGTGCTTAATCAACTCAACCGTACAGCTACTGAATGTCTCTAGAGGGTGACATGACGAGAATTTTGATTGGATTAAAGTAATAGCATTACTAGGCAAAATCATTTCGACAATCAATACACGCTCGTACAAGTCGAACGTAAAGAAGAACCAATGATTATAAATTTAGCAAAAATAGATAGTGACACTGCAGACGTTAGTTCCTAGGCCCACATGAAAATAGGTCTAAGTCTATGCAAGTAGGCTATGGCTATTAGTGTTTCGTCGTCATAATGCAACATAGTGTACATGTAGGCTAGGATTATATGTTAAACCACGGTCTGGAATGGAGAAGTGAGTATGCAGTACGAATTAACTTATACCACTTTAGACAATAGTTTATAATACTTATTCCGCGCCCGGTCATTCAGCATACACTGAAGTTTTTTTGATTACGCTCGACTGCATCCGTAAGTTACGAGAACAGACGGCCTACAAGTGTTAGCTGAAACATAAAAACTCATTGCGTTTGTTGATTTTGTTTAAGATATAGGCTTCTCATAATATTATTATAGGTTTACAAAGCAAAAGTTACAGAGCGGTTTGTCTGGTGCAAAGAGAACGGCTGCCGTTGTTTTGACACTCGCAAGATGACGCCACCAATTCGTCCCAACGAGCAAATCAAAATCATGGATACACCATCAGTCAGCAAAGCCTGGAGCATTGGCGACTAACGCCCCAGACATCAAAGTTGGGGATAGCGTGTAGTTGTGCCCCAAAGAACTATACTGTATTAATAATTTCGCATGCAATTAGCACTTAACCACTTCAGTTATGAGAGTTAGCGTGTTTATCAAAAGCGTTCTAAGGCCTACATTTTTCCCGAACAAAGCCCGGATTCGACCGTTAGTGAGCACCGGGCTTAAACCTAAATTTTAGCGGAACAACAGCAATGTTGCGCTATACTAGTATAAGTGTCGATGCACGGTCGCAGTCGTTCTTATACACTGTGTCTCAAAAAAACATCCCCGTCATTTTCGACTGTAACTTAAAAGCCAATAATCAAATTTTGATAATTTTTGGTACGAATATTCCTGACACAACTTGCCATCAAATTACTGTTCAGTTTTCCACCTCACCCAATGTATGCTTCTGCGCTACCTAGGAAAAGCAGATCAAGCGCAATATGTGTTGAAATAAACAGAAAACCTGAAAAAAACATCACCGACATTATCGATCGTAACTTGAATAAAGATTACCAGATTTTAATAATTTTGGCATAAATATTTCTGACACAAGTGGCTATTTAATAAATGTTTTAGTTTTCACTTCACCCAACATCTGCTTTTGCACTACCTAGGAAAATCAGACCAAGCATAATACGTGTTAAAATGAGAAACAAAACGTCAATAAATTTAATCTATCCTAATCTGTGTGCCCCAACAGCCGGTCTGTTACAAAATTTGACTGTCATGCAGCAGTGTGTTTACCAAATAAAGTTTAAGAATGTTTGTGAAGTCAAAAAGTGACTGGTACAACCTGGATTGGTCAGGAGCAGAACTTTATTGATACTGCTGTTAATGAATAGAAAAAGCGTCTCCCTGCTCATGTTCGCATAGTGGGCCAACACTTTAAACAATATTACTCCAGGCAGTTGAAGAATGGACAACTGAGTGAAATGTCGGCCAAAGCGTCAGTAATGTAAACAAAATGTGTTTTTACGCGTTATGTTAGCAATCCTATCGCATTTGATAAAAACTTAAAAAGTGATATTTCGGTCGTTGTGTTTTCCTCAGGTAGTGCAAAAACAAACGTTGGGTGAGGTGGGAAACTAAATGGTCATTTGATGGCAAGTTGTACCAAAAATATTTCTATCAAAAATTATCAAAATTTGTTAAGTGGTCTTCAAGTTACAGTGGAAAATGTCAGGGATGTTTTTTGAGACAATACTTTTGAGGCCTACTTTGTTACGTCTTCCTTTGTAACGAATTGCTACTTTTTAGTCGACCGTACTTAAGTAACGGTCGAGCTATTGGCATGGTTGTCGTCCGTCTGTTTGTTTGTCTGTTCTTCTGTAACAGATATATTGTGGCTAAGCTTTAGATCGTTAGGGGAAACTTTTTACACGAATAATTAGCCAAGTGTGTTAAATTCAGGCTTGCAAAATTTCAGCCATCTAGTGTAAGGAGAACATTTTCAAATTGGGGGTTGAGTGGAGAGGGTAGGAAAATGTGCGTTTTTCAACGGAAAACTGGCCATATTTTGAAAACGATGAAAGATACAATCAAGATTACTATTAATCACTAATAAGAAGTGGCATACGC
>Ga0209671_1005923_pt1 | contig 12449 bp, 9 predicted proteins | sample WorMetHERISLAND2_2_FD_187401 | JGI IMG/M metagenome (GOLD analysis project Ga0209671, IMG submission 187401) | Marine gutless worms symbiont microbial communities from Max Planck institute for Marine Microbiology, Germany - Olavius geniculatus... | ecosystem: Host-associated > Annelida >...
CAATTGGTGTTGACCGTCCGAAGTAAGTGCGGAGAAAACTGAGTAAGTGTGGATTGAAAGATCAATTGCGCACATTTTTTCGTTATTCGTGTTCCGTTGGTTACCTTCACTTTCTAACTGTCTTTTTGTCAGAAAAAGGCTTTGAAAGACCTTTTTTCTGTTAAGTCGATCTGGCAAATTCCGAAGTTCCTGCTAAAGCCGAGAAAAAAAACAATCGATTTGACGGACGAGAGGAACGTCCGAAGTCACTGCCAAAAAGCCGAGGGAACTGTGGGTGACCATACGTAGACCATACGCTTGCGATCTAACCTGACTTGTTTTTGTCCTAACTTAATTTGTTCTAACTCGCGTTCTCTCGTACATTTCTTTCGTTTTTTTACGCTCTTCTAGCTCCATCAATCTAACCTCTAGCTCAGTTAGTTGTTTTACATTATTTTTTCTATCAACTCAGGTCTACACAAGCCGTAGACCACTTCCTCATTAACACCCGCTTTCATCAATCTACCCTATGTTCGGTAAACATTTTGCGGATCATCTATGTTTGCTCATCACTCAACTAGTCCATGACCTCGGCACCAGTTATATCACAAAAGCAAATTAAACAAATCAGTGTAAGTAAACAAAAATAAAACGATACAGCCAACACAGGTTTAAAAAAGAGCCGAATCCGTCTCAAAATCACGTGCGTAACAAACCGCAAATATCATCAAACGTCGATTCTGATCGCCCATTAAAACACACATACAACAGATTCCACAGATCTGATGAATCCCATCCTCGTTGCCATTATGTGAGGTTCCCCATTAAAAATACTTGAGTTGATAAAAAAGGTAATGTAAAACAACTAACCGAGCTAGAGGTTAGATAGATGGAGCTAGAAGAGCGTAAAAAAAGCGAAAGAAACATACAAAAAAAACGCGAGTTGGAACGAATTAAGTTAGGACAAGAACAAGTCAGGTTAGATCGCGGTTTACGAACAAAATAGCGCTTTTCAGCGTGAGCTTTATGAGTCGCAGCGTGAACAACGTGCGGCAGAAAATGCTGCTAAAGAGCCAAGACAAAATATGTTAAACAGACGTAAGAAGACGTTGATTGTTAATACCAAGCGTTATGGATAGGGACCAACCGAATTCACGGAAAAAATGCATGATTTTGTCAAATTTTACGGAAAATTCACGGAAAGAGTTTTGGAAATTCTCGGGCCACGCAGACGTTATTTTGAGGTGCTGTGCTAGTGCAAACGAAAAAATTTCAGAAGAACGAATATTTACTACATTAAGTAGAGACTCAAGAGAGTCAATGTCAACTACTTAGTGCTAAAGTGCGACACGTGGCAACCAGCAACATCCGTACAAAAGCTGCTGATAAAACTTTGGAATTGTCATAAATTAAACTGAAAGCGCTAAAATTCACGAAAAAAATCACGGATTTCACGGAAATCAGCGTTTTTCACGGAAAAAGATCAATTTCACGGAAAATGTCACGGCCGTGAAATCGTGAATTAAGTTGGTTCCTAGTTATGGACAAGTTCTACAGTATGCGTTAACTACTATGTCAACAGAAGTTGGTGATTTGCCGTCATGGTATAATATGGTTAAAAATGTTTCGTCATCGTTTGAGGTACCCACTGATCTACAGTCTAAACTGATTATTTCAAAACTTACTTCACATGCCAAATCTTTGATTACACGTTTGTCTCTTGATGATCGTGGCAGTAGAAAGTTTTACGGCCCGCGGTAGAAGCGCCACAGACGGTGGAAGTGGGACCGCAGAACCGCGGACGGCCGTGGAACACTGCAGTAAGTAAGGTAAGACTTCCTGTTGAAAAACCTGGTAGTACATACTTTGTGTTTTAGGATATCTGCAAATATCCGTCGCTTATTTTCGTTGTTTATTAGTTTTCGCCCTTACCCAGACTGTCGTGTAAGGTTCCTCTTTTACACAAAACGCATTTTTTAATAACCTTTTACAGGCAACTCCGCCAAAGCCTGTTCCAAGCCAGGTTAAAAAAGAAGAAGGGTTGGGCGTGGGGCTAGTAACCTCACCCTGTAAAACAACTCATACTACGGAAACAACAAGAGGTAATCATTCCGGTATACAAACAAGTCAGGGAAAAAGAAGCCTCCCACCTGATAACACGGAAGGTGGATCTATAACAGATGTGGACCAAAGCCGAGAGGAAGTCTTCATCTCGAAAAGACAAATCTCCAATGCCAAGAACATTACTAAGATCGGCACTTGGAACGTCCGCACACTATACCAATGTAATGGCATGGCCCAAGTGCTGAGAGAGATACAAACATACAGATTAGGAGTTTTGGGTGTCAGCGAGATGCACTGGACAAAACAAGGACAATTTAGCAGTGACGGCATTACCGTTCTTTACTCTGGACACAACGACCAGCACATCGATGGAGTAAGGATATTCCTCGGCAAAGAAGCAGCTTCTGCTCTCATTGTATGGAAACCGGTAAGACACCGCATCATCACTGCTAGACCGCAGACGCAACAGGCCAAATTGACAGTTATTCAAGTATATGCACCAACAGAGACGGCGGAAAACAGCGAAAAAGATGAATTCTACAGCCAACTGCAAAACACCTTAGACGAAATTCTAAGCTACGACATAAAGCTGTTGACAGGCGACTTCAACGCGCAAATTGACAGTGACCAACGGGGCCAGTATGTCGCTGTCGGGCCACATGGGACAGCGAAGAAAACCATTAAAAACGGTGAGAGACTGACCAGTCTATGTGTCAACAATAAACTAAAGATTAGAAATAAATTCTTCCAGCACACAAAAAAACCTGGCTATCACCTGGCAGCAATACACGAAATGAAATTGACTACATCTGCATCAACAACAGATGGGACTGTCACTGTCAGACATTCGAGTATTTCGTGGTGCAGATGTGAGTACAGACCATTATCTGCTGGTGGGCAAGATCAGGCTCAAGTTGAAAAGGAGTGCCAAGAAAAAAACATTTTGTCCATATGCAGTGGCAAAGCTGAAATACCCACAAACATTACACAGATATGAGTTGGAGGTCTCAAACCGTTTCACAGTACTTCAGGATGATTTGTCCATAGAAGAGAAATGGGAACTCTTTAGCACCAGTGTAAAGGCCAGTGCAGAAATTGTTATTAGACGCAAAGGAGACACAAACAGAGAGCGTTAGATATCAGACAGAACCTGAAACCTTATCGATGACAGGAAAGAAGCAAAGAAGAAAAAAGATCAGGCATTTACATGAGCAAGAGCACAGGTTAAAGCTGTCAACTATAGTAAACTTGACAAGGCAATGAGAAAAAGCTGCAAACAGGACAAAAAAGACTGGATAGAGTCTAAGTGTACAGAAGCACAGAAAGCAGCCAGTCGGAACGACATCCAATCACTTTACACGTAGTAAGGCAGCTCACGGGTGTCAAAGACAACATTAATGTACCAATTATAGCAAAGAATGGACGCCTTCTTCTAAAAGAGTAAGTAGAACTTAAGGTTGAAAAAGCACTTTAAAAAGGTGTTGAACAAGCCCGAACCCTTGTCTACACCAGACTTCGGAGACATTGTTATGGCAGACTCCCTCGAAGTCTACGAGGAAAACATCAACCTTGAAGAAGTCCAACGTGCAGTCAGCAGCCTAATGAACAATAAGGCACCAGGCGTGGATGACATATCTGCTGAGATGCTCAAACATGGCAAGGAGACAGTAGCAAAACAGTTGGCTAAACTATTCAACATGATATGGCAGAACTTGGAGGTCCCAGAAGATTGGAAAAAAGATGTAATTATCAGACTGCCAAAGAAAGGAAGTCTCAAGGACTGCAATAATTGGCAAGGAGTCACACTATTTTCTACACTTGGCAAAGTCTTCAGCAGTGTGCTGCTAAACAAACTGCAAGATGCAGCAGATTGCACCCTGCGAAATGAGCAGACAGGATTCAGAAAAAGGCGTTCATGCACTGAACACATATTCAACCTGTGCAACATTATTGAACAAAGTTTACAGTATCAACAAGACCTTTGACAGTGTACACAGGCCATTCTTGTAAAAAATTCTGACATACTACGGCATTTTTGACTGGTTCATGGTTTATTAATATTTTTAAGGCACTATATGACAACTCCAGCTGCTGTGTCAAGACTGCAAGTGGGTACACAGAGTTTTTTGAGATTGTCTCAGGGGTTCGACAAGGCTGCATCCTTTCACCACTCCTCTTCATTATAGTCATCGACTTCGTCATGCGCAGTACAATGGACAAATCGGAATACGGCATCGTCTGACAGAAGCGGAACCGCTTAACAGATTTGGACTTCGCTGATGATATAGCTATAGTGGCGGAGGAAGAAAACATATGCCAAGATATGACTACCAAGCTCGAGGAACAAAGTACACAAGTTAGACTGAATATAAGCCGGGAAAAAAACGAAGGCCATGAAAATCACCCGGCGTTCATCACCACAGCCAATAGCCGTTGCACAAGAAAACATAGAATATGTAGAGAGATTCACCTACCTGGGAAAATGTTGACGCGGATATCAACACTCGACTGGCAAAAGCAGCAGCAGTCTTCCGACGACTTGACAACGTGTGGCGATCCAGCACGCTTAGCGTCAAGATTAAACTAGACCTCTACACCACTCTCATTGTCTCTACAGCCATATACGCCAGCAAGACTTGGAAGAGTACAGCTAGAATATGTCATCAGCTGGACGTCTTTTACCAGCTCAACTTACGGAAGATTCTAGGCATTACATGGAAGGACTACGTGACTAACATGGAGGTGCTAAGCCGGACTGAGCAGAGAAGATTACAGGACATTGTAGCAGAAAGGCGACTTCGGATGGCAGGCCATATCATCAGGATGCCACCTAGACAACCAGCCAATCGCGCCATGTCATGGACCCCTCATGGTAGTGGCAGACGACGAGGTCGTCCAACGAAGACTTGACGGTCTACATTTAAAGAAGACCTGGTGGACCGAGGAGTTGATTGAAACAGCGTCCGGGCTGTGGCTACAAACAGAAGCAAATGGCGAACTCTTGCTGCCCATTGTTCTGTCAAGGACCGGAGGATCTAAGTGCTAAGTAAGTAAGTTTACAGGCAAGGACCCACCACTCTACATGGGTAACAGGTATTCCGCTGCGTTGGGAAATGCCGACCCATGGAAAATAGATCTGGATAACGACTCCGACCGACTCGAGGATTAGAAGGTTAAGGTGGTTTACAATATGCGCATGCTTTTGTCGGCATAATTTAGTTTGATGCTTTTTTTAGTTGGTGTTTACATATATTGTATTTGGACTTGGGTTTATTATTACGGCGATTTGGAATTTTCATGTTATTGTAGTCCAGATAGGCCCTATGTAGTGTTATATAGTGTTCTGCGTGTGACATGGTGTTTTGGCTCAGTTTCGTGATTTGTCGGAGAGACAAACAAGTTTGGTGCTACGGCCGTGTGCTGCTCAAGTCAGCTGTTGATATAATGCTAACTGACATGACTGATCTTGCTAAGTCCGTGAACACAGACACTGACCTTTACCATTCGTTTGGCTTCGATTGTTGCATCACTCGTCTGACTCTGATGGAGGTTTCTTGATTTTTTGTTGCATATTGAGTGCTTACTGTATACTGCCTGAAACGGTACACTTTTTACTGACTAGTAGTGACTTTGGTGTTTTACATAATACATAAAAACATTGTGTCAAGATGACAATCCTCTTCATAAGTTAAAAAGCATGTTTGTTATAATTCGATTACTGTTATCGAACTAAATTGATTTATTTGATAATTTGCTATTATGGACATTTATTATCAGTAGAATGCATAAAAGTATTATGATTTCTTGTTACAACTTGTTTAGTAGTTTATCTAATGTTTATATTTGCATAACTTTATAGACATTGATTTACTTTTGCTTATTTAAATACGTGTTTTTTAATTTCCAGAGCTTAACTTTAAAATTGGTTTTTGTAATTTTGGTTTACCATAGTTGATTTTTAATTTCTTTTATGGTAAATTGTGCTTACTTAATTCTTAGCGGAAGGTAAAAGTGCAGCAGAGCTGAGTAGGTGTGCATGAGTTGTGGTAAAATAAAAAGGGAGTTGCTTAAATGTGGAGTCTAGCAGCACTCTGAAAATATAAAAAAAATTAGGTGAGAAAAAGACTGTATCTGGGTTTAGCTGGTTAGTTGCGCTGGCAAAGATGTAGAAATGCAACAGTCTGGCTTGAACTAAAATAATGTAAAAAGTTTAGGCAGTCGCTGCGGGTAGGCGCAAATGCTGGCTCTTCTTTGTCTTCCGCTCCTTTTTAGTTAACGTGTCCCGTATCCGTGCGACGCTTAGCTGGGTCTAGCGCGGCGCAGCGGCGTTGACGTCATTGTAGCACTTAAGAGTTGCTGCGTAGTGTATTTTGGTTCAGTTGGGCTCTAAACGTTGAGAAGCAGGGAACTCGTCTCAGAGCAGCTGTGTAACGCTATATCAATAATTGATATTGTCACCTATAGTTTGATTAACTGTGGCGTCTTACTAGTTAAATAAATCTTTACTGGAGTGTTAAAATTAACTACTTCTCGTTAGATACATACAGATTTTACAAACGATGGTCTACATAATGTACCATACTGTAAATATACGAGTTTAAAATTAATGTTTTTATTTTTATCTAGGTTATGGTGTGAAAAACATGTTAGTCGAGTCGAACATTAGCCATAAAAGCATAGCAACAAAAATACAAGAATTGCGTGATAACCTAACATATAATTACAAATATGAAATAACAGTAAGAAATATAACAAAATAAACTTAAAACTACAATAACTGTGTTTATACAACATAAGCGTGAAAAAGTTACTCTTGGACAAATATTCGGTAAATGAAAGCGTGCGCGACCGAAGCTTGTGATTAAGCCTATAATGTCGTGGCGCTGCGGATGAAAATGGCAATATACCGTGTAGAACAGTTTTGGTACATATTTCATCAAAAGTTGGTAAGTCTGGCATACAGTGACCACAACGTTTCGCACGCTTCAGACGTAAGTTAATACGTCGACGATCGGCTGCCTGGATGAAACCGTGCCATGCACTAGCTGCGTAAAGCAGTCATGCAACGACGACCGACCAGTAAATCTGGGCTGAAAATCTGGACTCTGGGCGGACTTCACAGTCAGATTCTGAACATTCTCTGTAACTGTGAAGTTGTTCGCCACAGTGACTCAGTGACTTTAACCGTATAGGACTATAGCTTTTGACGGCGCATATTTATTGGAATCGGTGGTAAATCGACATTTTGTCGTCTTTGCTTGTGGTCAGTAAACGCAATGTTAATAGACTTGACAAAGTTAAGTGTTAGCTTATTCACACTATTCATCTGCAAATTTGCAAATAAAGTTGCTTGAAGTAGTAGTTTTGAGGTAAACAGCATTGAAAGCATACCAGGCGGATCCAACAAATGATTTTTGATTCCGTATAAACCAACTGGATATGCCCATCATGTCCCACTGGCATTGACACGAACCAAATGGAAAGACAGCAAGCATGCATTTCAGCAGTTAAACGTATGCGTATGTGATATGCAAGAAAGGCCCTGGAGGCGCCTTCTTACTGAAAGTTCTGGGTTCAAAAGAATCAGCTTCATCACAATGTAGAAAGGCTGGTAGTGTCACTTCAACGGTCAGACTGCTTCATATTGTCTAGCTAAGGGTTTTGCGGAACACAGAGACGACTCAGGATGATATCCAGATTAATAGCATTTAATGGCAATGTTCTACAGGTCAGGAACACACACTACGACGTCACGATAACGGTGACGCCGCTATCACAAGCGCTACATTGCGACAGCTAGAAGAGCTCCGCATAGACCGGTGGCTAGAGCTCAACTGACTAGATACAGCACCTGCACTGCTGCTAACGCTTTCATGGCCAGACAGAAATATTTTAGCTATTCTAGCTACAGCAGTACTACGTCACAGACGCAGCCTAAGCCAAATGTGTCTAGCCTTTCTAGCTACGCTTTCAGCCAGTACGAGCTAAGTTCTATTCTAGACCTACAGAGTAAGATAAATGTCTCTAGCCAAGCCAAGCTACCAACGAGCTCTCCTCCAGATATCTGTACCGCTGCGGCGCAAGGTAATTATCGTTAAATAGCAGTGTTGGATAGTAACAAAGTAGTTCTACTGCGTTACTCTACTTAAGTAAAATTTTTCTTTTTACTTTTATTTAAGTATTTTTGTCAGGCTACATTCTACTTTTCTTAAATATATTTTCGAGCTGCATTTTACTTTTTGTTACAAAAAGTAGATTTTTTCTCACAATGTAGTTAACTCGTCAACTATAACAATACGATTGAAACAAGTTAACGTATTTTTAAAAATAGTTTATTTTTAACTGCTCCTTAAAATGTCGTTGCATCATAACGTCTTCTTTTTCTGTAGTAAGCATATCTTGACATTTAAAACTATAGCACTCTTTTTACTTGTTTTATTTAGGCTAAAAATTACGCATCACCATATAAATTATGCGCAAATGTACTAAACCATGAAATTAAGTTTGATCTCATTTTTCTACTGTGAATTAGTGAAGGTAAAATGGCTGGCAAATGGCCAGAATAAGTATAATTCTAGACGTAGTGACGTACCGTTAACTTAACCAGAACCCTAACCATAAACAGTTAATTACGAAATTTACTCAAACCTTCTGGTATTTCAAACGGTGTGAACTGCATTGTTTATGTATAGAGTAACTGCATAAATTTTAAAAAACAAAGTTTGTGTTTCTCAACATAAAAATTGTAGTTATTTTATTTTTAAGTATTTTCTGTTTTTAAAATACAAAAAACTGTTTTTTATGTTACTCAAAGTTTAAAATTGTGTTTAAGGTACAAATAAACATAAACTTGGCACATATTTAAAACGTTCCAAAAATTTTAAAAAAGCCTTTCACAGCGTTAACAAAATTGACATTTTTAGTGCTCAAAGCTGTAAGTACAAAATGGCTAAAATAATATTTGATACTTACACAAATAAAACTAAAGAAAGAATATTTTAAAGGCAGATAATATTTATTTAGATCCAGCATATATTTTACAGCCAGAAAAAATGCTGACAACATTCGTTTAACTGTACGTACATGTTAAGGTGACTTGGATAGACAGAAAGCATATGCACGTTAATGACTTGACGCTAAAACACACTGTTAAGTTTTTAAAGATAATTTACTTTTTGCTCAAGTGCAAAAATATTTACTTTCACTAAAGTAATTTTTAAGCTACTTTTTCTTTTACATCACACGCTGAACAGTAGTTCAAGCCCTGTGTTAACAGCGACTTCTCTTTCCTATGGGAAAGCCAAAAATTCGACCCCCCACAGAATCAAAACCCCAAATCTGATTAAAATAAAATTTGACACGGTTGATTACCTCGGCAAGGAAACCCGTCACGCAAAATTTTATGCAAATTCCTTTAAGGGGGCTTTCCGACAAATGGATGAAATATACGCACAAATTTTTGTAGCCATATACCTTTTTTTTAAAAACTCACCTACAGGTCAGACCTTTCATCGGATTTTTGCGCGCAATAGCTCAAACGACGCGGTCTTGCACAAGGATGTGCCTTTTAAAAATTAAAAAAGTTTAAAATTAATATTTATCGTATTTATTCGCAAAAATCGAAAAAATTACAATGGCGCCTATGAAGAAAATTAAGCAATTCTTTAAGCGGTCATAACTTTGGCTGTGTATAAGATAAAGTCGTAATTTTTTGTCCTAGGGTATGGTTTCTGGAAATGGCGAATTTAACGATGTCATTTAATTTTACCCCGAACCCTTTCTGGTTGCCATGGCAACGAAATTTGGGACAAAATTGGCTATAACTCGGCTTGCGTAGGAGATTTTTGCGAGATTTTTGCGCCTGTAGGGAAGCTTTCGGGGATGGGCCATTAAATGCTGCCAACTGCATTTTTCCTCGACCGACCCCTGTTGTTATGGCAACAAAATTTGGGACAAAATGGGCTATAACTCGGCTTGCGTAAAAGATTTTCGCGAAATTTTTGCGCGCATAGGGGGTTTTCGGGAATGGGCCATCGAATGCTGCCAATTGCATTTTTCCCCGACCGACCCCCGTTGCCATGCCAACGAAATTTGGGACAAAATTGGCTATAACTCGGTCTGTGTATGGGATATTTGCGAGATTTTTGCGTCTGTAGGAAGATTTGGGGGGATGGGCCATTGAATGCTGAAAATCGCATTTTCGCCCATCGACCCCCGTTACTACCTTAACCACAAAATTGGCTGGGGCCTGAGGAGGAGGGAACGCTTTTTTTCCAGGAAAATAAAAATGTGATGAATTGTTTCACTAGAACATAACAACTTGGTTCGGAAAGTGCACTTCAGTAATAAATTATTCAAAACAGCACAGCTCTAATGTGGTGAACTATTTTAGTACACACCAGATATCATTGCGCTTCGCTACAGTGAATGATGTCGGATTTTAACAATAACTGTAAACATATCTGAGGCGCAATATCTATGTAACTGAACACCAGTAGGAAAACAGTATTTTAGTAATAAAACAGCAAATATAAATGTACAAAACATTAGTTTATACACTTGTTAACAGCAACATTTAAGGACTTGCATATCGAAAACAGCAAAAATTACAAAAGGTGATATTATTCAGCAGCACATTGACACGCAGTCAGTGTGATGCGGGCAATATTACGTTTTGTAATTTTTGCTGTTTTCGATATGCAAGTCCTTAAATGTTGCCGTTAACAAGTGTATAAACTAATGTTTTGCACTTTTATAAGTAGATTTTTGTGGTCACTACTTTTACTTTTACTTTATCCAACACTGTAAAGTAGTGTTTTTATAACTGCCGCAATAGGCTAGTTCAAAAATTCCATAAACAGGTTAGATAATTAGACGGCAAGCATTTTTACAGACACAAAAAAAACAAATTTTATTTATTTCAACTTTAGCAACGTCTTTAGATTTCAAATCGATTTTATGTCTAATTCTAAAATATTTTGTGTTTATTTAAAACACATAAAATTCACAATTCCAATTTGCAAAGATTATGAAAGTGTAAACAAACAGTCGATAATTTGATAACACTGTAAGATATCGTAAATAAACAAAAACTGAATAAAAAACTTTCTGTATTTTGCAACAAATCATCTTGTTCCGCATTCCATTACTTAATGCAAGTTTAATTAATGTCGCAAAAATGGTTTGAATAAAGATTACTTGTTTTAAAACAACGTTTTATTTTCAGTCAGTCAATTTTATTTTTTAGACTACACGGATCCACCACGAGCTGTGCGGTAGCGCAGCACTGTTCTTAGGGTGACCAGCCATTATAATGAACCCCCCGAAAAAATAACCCTCGTATATTTTAAGTCCAGTTGTTTCACATTTAAATTTGCACAGACGATTACGCCGGCGTATTTTCCGACGTGCAAATTAAGTGAAAATCTGTTCACAGGGAGCTTTTCCACGTTTGCGTGACATTTTGTAATTTCCTTTTGCATATTTTCTTGTTGTCGCCTACAGCAAAAACGACATAACTTTTCTAATGAACGATGGCTTATGCGAAGCTTATACAGCGTCATTATGTTAGTTTTTCAAATAAAAAATTCTAATCACACGTTTTGTAGGGAATTTAATACTGGATACAACCTGTGAGTTTTATCACGATCTCGCCACCATGACGTCATTTATAGACATTATATATAAAACAAGATAATGTTTATACGAACACGGAGTCTGTCCAATGCATTTCCATAGTTTACAGTATATGTCCGTATAAATATAATCAGTGACCGTTTAGACCGATAAAAAAATCGAACAGTTAAATTTCAAATGTCGGTCGGGGAAAAATGAAATTGACAGCATTAGATGACACATCTCCGAAAACCCCCCTACAGGCGCAAAAATCTCGCAAAAATCTTTTTCGCAAGCCGAGTTATAGCTTATTTTGTTTCAAATTTCGTTGCCATGGCAACGGGGGTCGGTCGGGGGAAAATGCAATTGCATTCGATGGCACATTCCCGAAAACCCTCTATGCGCGCAAAAATCTCGCGAAAATCTCTTACGCAAGCCGAGTTATAATTTATTTTGTCCCAAATCTCGTTGCCATAGCAACGGGGGTCGGTTGGGAAAAAATGCAATTGGCAGCATTCGATGGCCCATTTTTGAAAACCCGTCTATAGGCGCAAAAATCTCGCGTAAATCTCTTACGCATGCGGAGTTATAGCCAATTTTGTCCCAAATTTCGTTGCCATGGCAACCAAGGAAGGGGAATGGAACGGGAAAAAGAAATAGGGAAGAGAAAAGAAAAGGGAAATGGAAAAGGGAAAAAGGAAAGGGAAGGACAGGGGGAAGGGGAAGGAAAAAGGTAAAGAGAAGGAGAAAGGAAAAGGAAAAGGAGAAGGGAAAGGACAAGGAAAAGGAGG
>Ga0209671_1005924_pt1 | contig 12448 bp, 6 predicted proteins | sample WorMetHERISLAND2_2_FD_187401 | JGI IMG/M metagenome (GOLD analysis project Ga0209671, IMG submission 187401) | Marine gutless worms symbiont microbial communities from Max Planck institute for Marine Microbiology, Germany - Olavius geniculatus... | ecosystem: Host-associated > Annelida >...
CATATAGTCTCATTAATAAGTGTGCCAAAAATTATTATAATCGGACATTCATTGTTCAAGTTATTGCAAAAAATGTAGTCACATGCTTTTTTTTGAGACACAGTGTAATAATACTAATATAACTAATATAATATACGTGAGTGGGCATGGCAATCTGGGATGACGGTAAAGTAAGTATATGTACGAAATCCGCTTATTTTATCAGTAGCACTTCGATTTTTGCGTATAATTATTGTAGTTCATTTTAAGTTCATCTTCATACCGAGTACATTCAACTTGTATTAAAAATGAAACAAAAAACCCAGCTGTTGCTAAGGAAGAGGCACTACAGCCTATACTGTTCCTGTTTTACTAATGACCTTCAAGTTCATCCAAGGTCGATGATTTTTATCTTATCTGAAACAGCATATGCTACTGCATATTAGTGATTAATAGTAACTTTGGCCCTATCTCTCACTGTTTCCGAGATACGGCCCCTTATAGCTTGAAACTTTCCACTGAAAATAAAAATGCGGCCAAACCGCTGCGAATGGAGACATGGTTACTATTGACAGTCAATAGGAAGTTGCCGTCGCCCTTTCCGATGGTACCATCGCCGACTTTCTACAACTTACCGTTTAGGCACAATACCGCACGATTGGCATACCAAGGCCATCCAAGGTCAATGATTTTAATGTCATTTGAAAACCAATAAGTGACTTCATATTAGTGATCAATAGCAACATAGACCCCATATCGCCCCGTTTAGCCACAATACACCCGTTACGAAAAGACGGACAGACGGACGGACACATCGTGCCAAAAACATAGCTGTAGCGCGTCAAAGAAACGTCAAAAAATTACAAGAAGCCCAGCTGTCGCCAAGAAAGCCAGCAGTAGCGCCTGCGTTTGAAGCCTAGCGTCCGACTTCCAATCACGAAGAGAAAGCGATTCGCCAGGCAATATATACAGCTACAGTCGTAAATAACCAACGCAGATAGTAGATGCAGATTTCGAAAATTGTTCTCACTATAAAAACGCCTTGCTAGGAAAGCCGCGCTTCAACCTATACACTATACAGTTCCTTTGTAGTACTGACCTTCAAGGTCATTCAAGGTCAATGATTCTCAAGTCATTTGAAAGCCAATATGCCACTTTCTATTCATTTACTGAATAGTAGCCTTGGTCCTATCTCTTACCTTTCCGAGATATGGCCAGTTTTTCCATTGAATTTCTTACACTTTTCATTTAACCCCCAATTCGAAAATGCTTCCCTTCACTAGATCGCTGAAATTTTGCACGCCAGAGTTTAAGGCACATGACTAATTATTCGCGTAAAAGTTTTTTCAGTACGGCCTAACGTTTAGTCACAATACATCCGTTACAGACGACCACGGACGAAAAGACGGATAGACCGACAGACAGACGACAACCGTGCCAATAGCTCGACCGTTACTTAAGCTAGCCTAAAACTGTTAAAAACGAGTTTTCTAAAAAAACATGAAATGGTTTATAAACATTTGTTACAGCTATAGCATCGAGTATGCTATTTTCCAGTCCAACATTTTCTATTTTTGCATTTTGGTGCCGCAAATTATATTTTCGAATTTCCATTCTGTTTTTATATTGTCCTGCATTTTATTTTCTCGCTTCATATTTATTAGCATGTCGCCTTCCCCCGCCCCCTTATACGTAGCTATACTTTTACGTAGTCAAGCCGCAGATATACACGTACGGAGAACTATATAGCACACCGGAGTCTCTCAGTCAGTATTTCCAGTAATTAATTTTTAATTAATCATTTACAAATTAATTAGTTAATTTTTTGTCTTCGGTCTGTTAAGTCTAGAAAGCAGAAACCCCGTCACCGCTAAATTACAAAAATAAACGAACACGTACGTACTACGTGCAAAGCTAATCTTCGTCTGGCTAAGCAAGCTACGAGTGCTGAGATGAAGCATCTGACGCAACAGGTGATATATACCGTAACTGCACCCGGAGTCTCGCAGAGTACAAACCTCCGTCGAAACGTATTTTCGGATCCGATTGTCTTTTGGGCCACCTCTACCCACCTCTCTGAGAAATTCATCAACATCAATTCATAAATTTCCGAGATATCTTACGAAGGTAAACACAATCTCTTTCGTTCGGCGGGGAGTAAACAGCAAGTTGTTACGATCAAGGGGCGGCGTTGGCAAAGTCAGCAGCAGCAGTCATAAACTAGGAATCTATGATGCGGGGGAGGCCTGGGAGAGGCGCGCGCCAGCAGCACACTGCACAGCACGCGCGCGTGTTGCTGCGGCAGCTGCTGCAACTGACAGCAAAAGCACGTTAGCAGACGCTGCAGTCGGCGTAGCAACTGTGCAGTTGTAGTGTATCGCTGAAAGCCCGCGCTGCTCTATTTCAGCTGCGTGTCCGTTGATGATGACCGACCCGTCGGTCGAGTCGGTCGTCGTCCTGCCTCTGCCCAAGGGTTACCGTCTCAAAGATCTGCTGCTGGGCGAACAGCACTCCGCCGAAGATGACAGGTTCGCGATCGAGTTGATTCTGCTTCGTTGTGATGGCCCAAACTCCACGTGTTTCGATTCGCTGTTGTGGATTTGCTGTACAACGTGCTGTGCAAAAAGTCGGCAACATCTACGACAAATCCATAACATTTGACATGTCGAGTGAAGTTTGGGCTTATCCTGCCGTTCTGTCCGTTGATATAGCAGTTCACGTACAGTAGACTTTGTATGGGTTTAGACAAATGTTTTACACAGTTAACTTTATAGACAGGGCAACACAACCAAAAACCAACTGCATAGGTACGCGTCTTTTTCCCCAACCATCCCTTTTGTTGTATCTCTTCGCTGCCTGCATAATCTAACTATAAGGATGCCTGTGAAACGCACCAACCGCCAATGACTTCAGTGCATTTTGGTGGATAAAGAGCACTGTTTGGTTGCATTGAGTTACATTAAAAACATCAGAGAACGGCATTTTCTCTTTTGCATTTATGTGTGTACTAGGTATACGTAAAAGCTTGAATTGTCGCCTAAGCGCTAAGCACGCTAACGAGCGTGTCTAACAACGCGCCGAAAGCGCTGCTTACAGAACTAATAACTTAACAAAGCTAATAGGTTGTGCCGCGTATGAGACTGGTTTATATAGTCTAGAGCGTTCTGCGACGGACAAGTAATGCCTACGTCCGAAAAATTTAGCAAGGAGTAGGAGAGAAAACAGCGTAAACCAAGTGTGTCGGAGTTTCGTTAATCGATCTGCAGTATCGATTACCGTCATGTTGCAACAAGACTGAGTCATGGCAGCGAGGGGTGGGTGGGTGGTTGTTCTGCTATTGCCGCTCAGCAGCCAGCGAGCACTGTAAACCATGCATTGGATGTATGCGTATTTACACGTCATTCTTGTGCATGCCTACCCAACACTTGCAATGTCAAGAATTGGATAATGAATTCAATACTTTGATGTCTGTTACGGATTGGATGTTATTCTCGAAATTAACAATAAAATAACAATTTCAGTCACGGACGAGCTTATGCTCACTGTCAGGGCTTTAGTGTAAACGACGATAGGCATTTTTAGCGTTTGGGGCTTTTCCAGTCGTTTCCAGAGCGCACCTTGTCGTAAAACGGTGTAGGCCTAATAGACGATGGCGTTTTGTGACTTTTGTTACACTGCTACACGGTGTTATGAAATATACGAGTGACTGTAAACGCGTATGCATTCCATTATTTTTGGCCATTAAGTTTCATAAATAGCTATCTAGGCCTAGTTCCGATTAGAACCGAATTGCTACATAAAGACAATAATTATGGAACCGTCTCACGCTGTACAGAACCAACTGACGCAGCACAGAACTTTTTCGTTCTATATAGAATTATGTCGGTTTTATATCCAACTGTAAAGAACCGATATTTTTCTAAGTGTACAGTTTCAACACGCAATGTATGTAAACTGTAAAGCAAATATTGAACACTGGCATGGGCGGCGCCAGGGGGGCAGGGGTTGCCCCCCGTGCTCTTGCCCTTGCCCCCGGCTACCCCCGAGGAAAGATTTTGATGGTGATAAAGTGCCCTCAGGTAACCATAAACATGCCAAGGTGTGACTTATTAAACGTCATTTTTGCAAGACAACACAAGTATCTGTAATTTGTAACGTTTCCAAATACTAAAAACAAGCAAATTTGCAGCTTTCATTGAACGTCCAAAAGCTAAAAGTGTTTCAGCTTCAGGGGGCTTTGCCTCCCTGACCCCCTGATTAAGGGCTCTGCCTCTGGACCCCGCTACGTTTTTGTGATGCACACAACAACTGAATAAGGTCGACATTTGCCCCACGCTAAAAAATTTTATTGCCCCCTGTGCCCTAGTTCTTGCCTTCTGTTGCCCCCTAACTTCAGATTCTTAGTCCCGCTCATGAGCACTGGGACACTTTTCTGCGGCAATGTTGCGACAAATTTACGCCGGAGCAGGGCAAATCAGTGACTCTGTGTGCTTTTGAAATAGGCAGTTGTGAACGTTTATACAGGGACAGACTGTAATAAGAACTGGTGTGAGAACCGGGCTGACCTGGGTAAGGAATATAGCTGGGCCGGTTTTGTACGTCTAGGCTTTGTGGCTTTCTGGGCGTCGCCATCGTTTTGTCACTAGGACACGTTCCCCCTCGACTTACAGAAATTTAATTTTTTTCCAGTTTATTTCGGAGCAGCACAGAGTGTGATGAACAACCGTGTGTGGTCGCTTTTGAAAGATCACGAATTCCAACGGATTTATAACAAAATAAATTGTTATTTTATGAAAAAATATTCTTGATGAGCATCGTCATAATCATCATGATGTCGGAGTTTCAGCAATATTGACGTCTGCCGTCGGTCGACGTTATTTTATACATCCAAGCCACGCAAAAAAGACTCCGTGAAGCCTGATGTATTGTTGACGTCTCGGTCCCTGGCGTGTCCGGAACAAATGGATCACTGACTATCGTGATCGGCATTCCAATTTCCAACTCAACGAATGGCGTTTCTACACGACCAGTGGTGGACCCTTTGTTATCGTAACTGTTAATCGCCGTCACGAGAAATCGTAAATCGCCATTCCGTGGCTCTATCACAGGCGACAGAAATTTTTTTAGAAATAAAACAAATTTGGTTGTTTTTAGTAAACAAATCCATAAGTATTCACTATAAAATTTAGCGATTAGGCCTACTTATCATTAATAATATCGTTAATATTGTCGTTGTAGTAATATTTCAATAAACCTAGTGCACACTATTTACTGATTTGTGCGACAGACTGGAAAAAAGACGAAAATGAGCTAAAACAGTCGGCTAGAATAATCTTTATATCTTTAGTGAAAGTGCCGAATGCATGAGTTGCATCAACAATATAACGAAAATCGATGAAGGAAATCTAGTTGTAATCTATCCTACTCTCTACCATATGGTTTTATTAAAATATCGAAATGTCTCGCCTAGGTTTTATTTCACTTTACTCAGCTTTTAAGGCTCAGCTTTTGTTATATTTTCAAGCAAATCGTCAAAAATTTTAATCGTTAAAACGCATTTTGTCGTTCATAAAATGTATTAATAACTGACAAAGAAATTAATAATTAAAATCCGCCATAAGTCTATATGCAAAAAGATGTTATCGTCCGATTTCAGTTTAAAAATATTCTTTTGCTAGGCTGCGTACGTTGATGTGTTTTTACCAACTAACATGATAATAATTATTTATTTATGTAATTGCTGGCAAATTACTGCAGCTGTTGCCCTTGCAAATGATCGCTGGCGACGATCGATCGATATTCAATTACTGATACATCAACGACATAATCGAGTTTCTTTAGAATATTTTATACAGTACATGCATTGCGTGATGAAACGTGGTGGTGTCGACATTCAGGACGACGTTGAAGGCCTATACATTGCAAACGCTGTATCTCAACTAAAGAACGACAAGCGTGGACTGTAAAAAAACATAGCAAACTCGGCCTCCTACTTTTAGTGGGATAATAAATGAGTAGTAGCCTACAGTAGACGCTTGAACGATTTACTTAGTGTGAGCTGCGAGGTGAAGATCTGGACAGTTGCCTGCTAGTGCGTCCCACACACCGCCGTTTTAAGCAACTTTCGAGCCAACAGTTTTAAAAATGTTTATAAATTTGCATTTAGCACAACTAGCTCAGGTAGGCTATATTAAATGTCAGTAAGTAAAATGTGAAGTCAGAAAAGAAATTGTGCAGAAACGTGGTCAGAACGTTTTAATCTGGGAAGAAAATACCCGTATGCTAGCTAGGTGCTAATATTTTTTTCTTTCAAGTTGGAATACGTTGCTATTTTTAAAGAAGATTTTTTTGCTATCCGATCCTGTGCTTTATCTCAGCACAGTTTATTTAATTTATTTTACACAGTTTTACACACTTGGGCAGTTGATGCGTCTCGTCCGGTCTTACTTTGTAGACTTGTTGAATGGTCCTGTCGTGGTCACTTCTGTTTAACGGTTCCACGCCAACCACTAGGACACTACTTATCCTACATCTGACCACCGCTCAGTTAATCTAGTCGTCACGTGGGACAAGTGCGGTCATTAGCGGTCTGTCTATGTGGCGACTGAGACTCAGCTGTCTCGTCGTTGCTTTCACTGGCAACTGGTCGTCGTTTCGACCGCTGTAAACTCCTCCGTTTAATGTCCAGCCGCAAACATCAACGGATCTGTTTTACTTGCGTTGTCACGACCAGGCCAATGAAAGGGGAAGTAAAGTTGGGGAACACAGCATTTGAACAGGGGCCTGTTGACGTTATCTGACCCGTAGTAACGTCGTGGCAGGCAGAGCAGTCTCCCGAATTGTAGCCTGTCGTAAATTGTTTTCCTGTGGGAAAATTCTTTTTCAAAAGAAAACAAAAAAGAACGTGAGTCGTCCATTATTGGAGAATTTCGTGACAAAATTAATATTTTAAACACCCGTATCTTCCTTGTTGTAAATTAACAGCGCTGTCTGTTGGCAAATTGCAACTTCTTGACTCTTCGATCAATCTTTTATAACCTACGACGCCGTGCTAACTTGGACATAAAAATTTTCTCGCCGGCCATCACGACTATTGTCTGATTCTAGTGGTAATAATAAGCTGTCAGCATAGGGTGCCGTGTTTTTGAAAAAATGTGGTTTATGCTTATAGTCATTATCGTAGTTTTGTACAGATAGGCCTACAATTTACAAAATACACTGTGTCCGGTAAAAAGTAAACCCCCTAGACACTGTACAATAAAAATTTCAAATGTGAACGAATCTAAATAAAATTTCTCGCACTCAGTTCCCAATAAATTGCTGAAGCGAACACCAAATTTTGTTAAAAAATAGTATTTTGTAGCAGAGTTATTAATTGTTGAATATCGATAACAAAATATCCCCGTTACCAATATGGCGTTACATAGGCTACTGCAGTTGCTCGATCGGAAGTGACGTTTGTTGACGCATTATTAACGTAAAGAATAACGTAAACAGTAAAAAATGACATTTTCTGCAGAAATCATGCTTTAATTAAACTGTTGAGACAAGAGAAAGGGTATGGTGCTGAAAGGTTTATCGCGGAATTTCCTAGCAAGCTGTGAACACTGTCAGGATTAAACAAACTGTTGCGAAAGATTGACACCTCAGTCTCACGTTTTGGGGGTGACCTCACAGAAGCCACTGTAACTATTGTTTGCGTTGCGAGATTTTTACTGAAATATGGCACGTTGATTGTCAATGGATGTTGCATTGCTGACGCAAAATTTTGCCAGAATCAGATGTGGTTTGTTAGAATTACGCACTACGCAGATATACAGAGATTTATCTAACGCCATATTGGTAATGGAGATATTCTGTTAGCGATGTTCAACAATAATTTAGTAACTCCGGTAACAAATAACGTTTTTCAACGAAAATTTTTACTTACTTTAGGAATTTATTGGGGATTGAGTGTACAGAATTTTGCTCAAATTCGTTTGGATTTGACATTTTTATTGTACAATGTTTAGGGGTTTATTTTTTTACGGGACACAGTATATAATCTATCGATGGATGATTCATAAAAAGTGAACTGGTGAAAACTATAACTAAAATGGAAACAAATAAAACCTGAAAACAAGTTGCAAATGCAAAAAGATGCCAAAACAATTTAGGGCTTATAGATTTATGTACCACCGAAAAGTTGGCAATAGGCTTAAGATTAAAAGTTGTTAAAACTCTGTATGAAAAACTCATAGCACAACTACGGAGCGTCGCCTGCCATACGGGATCACACAGTGCTGCCTGTCACCCGGCACAGATGAACGCGCCTGCGCATTAACACCAGCCAGACAGTCCGGTAAGCTAAAACCACATCAGCATTCAGCAAGCGGAACAGATGTAGTATAATGAAATATAAATACAGCCGAGGATGTCCGCTTCCACGAAACTAAGTCATACTAGATCCTTTCCATGAAAATCAACATCAAAATATCTTATCAGTAAGCCTCACGGTCAGTGAGTAATTTGCATGTAAATGATGACGACGCGGCAGGTATGTGTGGTGGTCGTCCTTCGGCGCCGTGCTAGATTCAGCTTGCCCCGTTTTAGCACTACAGCTAGGGCCTATAAGCAGTGACGCGCTCATCTTATGGCTGAAGTTAGATAGGCGACTGAGCAATGTCCACGATCGCCCGTGACACTCTGATCCACGATGATCATGAAACGATTGCATGAGAGATAACTACTTACAGCTGGTCGTTCGCATATTTACCACCGCGAACCCGGAACTCGCCAAAGGCATTATTTCAAGAGTCTTGAACTGTTGCCGCCGTCGCATTTTTTTCATTTAAGACTGCGATGCATTGAGACTTATCTATCTTAATATCATACATAATACGAAAGACGTTTCATAATTATTCTTATTCATTTTTGTTGTATCAGACAAGGCATTGGTCGGTGATCGTGATGTCTGGATGACACAACAACCCGTCGCCGGTCAAGCGGTTCAGTGAGTGAGTGAGCGAGACAAGACACTGGCCTGTACATGAATACAAATAACTATATAAATCAGTAAAAAAAGAACAATATAGACATGTTATAAAAGTGTAAGCGATCGACAGTCGGTTATAGACAATACCGAATAGTCATAGCAGGTAGCGTTGCGCAACAGCGTCCCATGAGATTGTCGAATTAATAGGGTCAGGGTTAGGGTAAATAGACTGGACTGTTGGATTTATTTTTAGTATTATTACCATGACACTGTCATGAGAGCTGACTCAGATGTAATACCCCCAGACAGTCAAGTTGAGCTCGTATGTAGTTGTAGGCCGCCTATCCAATCAAACATGGCGCCGAAACCGTCTGCTTTCAAAGCGCAACAAATGAACGTCGAACGTCGTCGTCGATACGAGTTCGTGTTTGTTTTGACACATATTCATCCGTTCGGTCATCCGTTAACGCGTTCATCTGGGCGTCGATATTATTGTCGCTTCGGTGACGTCCAGCGCATTCCACGTAACTTATGTGTCTCCAGAGTCCCGTCCACGCACTGTCTGCTTTCCGTTTTATATTGCTTGTTGCATGCGCAGTGGTATGGCAATAAAAACCGCCCTATATTCTCGCAACAAAATCAGTTGTTTGCGTCTGTACTTTTATGCAATTATTACATAAAAAACCTATACTTTTTATCAGTTTTGTTAAATTATACATTTTTTTATTTTTGATTAAAATTCTACTGTTGTTTCGGTAGTTTTATTAATTATGGTTGAACTTCCGATTATGCTTCCAAAGTAGACCAACATTATTTCTAACGTAAATTTTCTCCAATAAAGTGAGCTTGGCGAAAGTATTATTACGAATCAGATTCAGCGTAGTTTTGGCCGTGACCGTGCCAAAAGTATTCAGAATTTCTTTAGCGTTGTCAAAGATAGACAGCGAAAAAACCTGCTGCCTGTGACGCTCGGTATACGTTGTTGTTTTGTCCGTCGCAGATAGCGATTGCTGCAAGTGCGAGCTGCTAGCCACGCGTTGCGTCTCGTTGGCACACATCAGCATCAGCAGCCGCTCCCCAGTGACTAGTGATGCTGACGCTGACGAGATGCCGTTGCCATGACAACCGAGCTGTCCCACCGCATATGTCGGTCAGTCGGGCGGGCGATATAAAGTGTTAGTCCTTTAAATCATTTAAGTCCTTTGAGATTCACGTGTAGCGCGAGCCGCCCGAATCTGAAGCCTGTCTGTCATAACCGCTTTATTACCGGCTTGATTTGTGGTCGTCTTCTGGCCAGACAAGCGTGCAGCCGCGAATGAACATCTTCCTGCGCCGCTAATCGCTGCTGCGGTGCTCCACGAAGGAGCATATTGATTGCTGCGTAATACTGCGACGGCGGTGTGAGCGCCGATCAGATAGTAAGAAATGTCAGTTGCAAGAGCCAGTCTGTATAAAAACACAGATTGGCTATTATAGACTTTGATAAGTAACAACGTCCATTCAGTGTAAAATAGTCACTGCTACTGACCAAACTAATTTCATTAACTCAGCGATGCTGTGAAAAAACTATCACATGCAGTGTTGTCCAAACACATGAAAAATCCTGTTTCAGCTGAGCTACAACGTTTAGTACAGGAATCGTCTCTCTTACTCTAGCCAGTTGATGCAATACCGCTATCCAGTTCTTTCTCAGTGCGCTTCAGCACACACTTACTGGTCGTCGATCGAAAGCTGTGTTATGTGTCTACCAAATTTAATTGTTTTTGTCATGTAAGCTGCTGCAGCGCTGCGCGTCAAGCGTATGATGAGCAAACACTTTACAATCTCGCTAAAGCTAGAGACACCTGATTCTGATTCGAATATAGGCCTAATGGCTTTGCGGCGTACTATGCGCCGCGAAGCCGTTAGGCCTATATTTATCGCCCTTGCTAGTAGACAGCTATAACAGGCCTTCAAAGCTCAAAAACTACTATTCCTTACCCGTTTAACTGAGGATAGTTGGCTGAGTTTGCCGGAAATCACTAGGCAAGCAACTTGCTGCAAGTTGTTTGTTAATGCTTTTGCTTTGACAGCAACCTTTTTGTTATGAGTTTGACACTCCACTGTTAAAACTCTGCATTCACATTAGAACTGGAGCCCGAATAATTGCCTACGATTTCGTCTTTAGCTATAGCATGTAGGCCTATCACTTTTGCGCCTGAAACATCTGGTCGCAGTAATATATCTTTATACACTACTAGTTAGCATATGTGAGACATGCGCGTGTACTCTGAACATTTTGACGTCTCGGCTATTATTCGATTCGACCGAGAGAGGCTGGACATTATTCACTTATAACAAAAAAACTTTCGACTACGCAATCAGAAACAGATACACATACGGACGTAGTAAAAGTGACACCATAACATGTTTTACGCCGCGTTTCGGCCTCCTCGGTCGAAGTAAATTACTGCGGCCTGAGTCTGCGACGCGGCTGCATGTCTGGGGAAGAATCAATAACTGTAATACTTGGGTTGAGATAAAAAGGAGGATTTCAGACGTGGGCTCCCGTCTGCCGTCCCATCCATCCCGGGGTTATCGATCCGTTGGTACAATAGAGTGACGAGCGACGAACGCCTTGTCATGTGTAGCGCGTGACTCCGTCTCAGACCGCGACTTAATTTACTTATTTGCGACCGACCGGCGATCGATTAAGATTGTCCAGCAGTCCATTTTTTCGTCTCTAGGTGGCACTGGCTGTCTGTCCGGGTGTCTGCAGACCACAGCACATGCATTTATCGAAGACAGCCACATTGGTGCTTCTATAGGATTTCAGGACATTAGTCATGAATTGATCTTTAACACACTTATTTGATAACGTCGACTCCGTAACGTCAACATAAGTCACATCAAACCATGTCGAATTTGATAGGGCTTCAGCACGCCGTCATAGAAATAGTGAATAGCTTGCATGTTATTAACGAGATTCGTAAGTTACGTAGATTATATAGGCCTATTCACTGACTGCCGGTGTATACCGGCTCTCAATGGCCATTCATGTGCATTCTTCCCCTCAGTTGACGAGGGACGAACTGAAAAGCGGATGGGACATAAAACTCTTCTGCAGCCATTATACGTGACTGATATAGTTTACGATCATTTAATCGGGGCAATGCAGAACGGAGACAAAAACCAATCTCTACACATCTGTATAATTTATCTGTTTCGCATATTAACTAATAACTGTAGTGTATAAGAGAAATTATTGATCCTACTTTACAGTCTATGTGTGTTTTATCCAGCTTTTGACTTATTTTTTGTGTAAAGTTGTGTCTTTGTATAATAAGCTTATTTTTATTGTATTTCTGCTGCTTTCTTGCTTTCTTGTGTTTGCATGTGACCTGGCTGCTTCACAGCTGTGTTCAAACATTGAGCAGCTCAGCGACAAGTCGGCGGACGATCTTGCTGTACTGTACCGTGACGTGATGACGCAGCTGCTTGACAAGCACTGTCCTG
>Ga0209671_1005925_pt1 | contig 12446 bp, 10 predicted proteins | sample WorMetHERISLAND2_2_FD_187401 | JGI IMG/M metagenome (GOLD analysis project Ga0209671, IMG submission 187401) | Marine gutless worms symbiont microbial communities from Max Planck institute for Marine Microbiology, Germany - Olavius geniculatus... | ecosystem: Host-associated > Annelida >...
ACGTATATGGTTAACTGTAGAAAATTTTGAAGGTTTCAAGTCTGTTTATGATTGATATTTTGATGGGTGGCATTAAATACCGATAACTACCGAAAACGTTTTCGGTAGTTTTGGCCTTTGGCAGTAACTAAAAACTACTGAAGACAAGTTGGTTGTTTTCGGTTGTTTCCAGCAGTTTTCTGTAGTTTTCGGTATTTAGTGCTACCATTCCTAAGTACTTCGGCCAAACAACAATAATTTTACCCATTTCAGTCACTTCTGAAGCAACATTAAAAGAAAAAACAACAAACTTTAACCGAAACAATTGCAGGCCTACCTTATGCAGCCAAATGACAAAGGGCACTGCATTATTTACATCAGCAGTCGGCTAGAACGACATCGTAATGCACGCCATACTATTAGACAAATTATAGAAATGCAGCAGTATCCAACTAAACACTCCACAGTTGCCAATATTCGCATTTGACATTATAACACACGCCATAACAGACAAAAGGCGCTTTGTCTAGACAGCCACGACTGACCGCCAGCGAAGCGCACGTGATCGCCTAAGCATGCTAAACAGGCCACAGAGGTCATATTCTGATCCGACGTGACACTGGCAAATGTCAACCGCCACACGCACTTATGACATAGAAACAAAATTTTTATAATAAAGACACCTGTAAATAGCCAATTTACACACCAATTTTGGTACTTCCCGTTACTTAAGCGTGACATAATACGAAAAAAATAAACAAACTGTTGAACGTCTATTACGCTAGCATTAACTTTTGCATTAAATTTTATAATCGGTCATCAAAAGGTGACTACCACTATTCGCCAAGATGTTATCTAAAAACATGCATAACGAAAGTCATTCTACCGATGCACATCAATGTCATATATGTACACAGCCGTTTAAGGTGGTGTAGCTATTCTAAACAGTTACCTAGGGATGCTCTAATTGTTGCTTAATACTCGGTATCAGCCGATCATTAGTTTACATAATTGACATTGGCCAATTATGGTCAACTTCAGTTATCAGCTGATTTTGTGTGATTTTACTGGTAATGCACTAAAGTGCAATGCATGAGGATGCATTCTTATATAGCATAGTGCACAGTTCTACTGACTAGTGCAAAAATCTTTAACAATGATTGGAAGTTAGCCAAAATCCTGCTTAGTCACTTAAGTGGAGTTAAAATGTGAGTGCTTTGTATAACTCTGTATAGTTGCCAATTGTTAGGCACCATTAATTGGCTCACTGATAATCGGCCGACTGCTAATTGGCCAATGTCATGTTTCAACAGTATCAAGTATCTGTAATTTATAAGCATTTGTAATTAAGTTACATTATTTCTCGAGCTTATTTGTTTTGAAGTGAAAAGTTATTAACGTAATTATGTTGCAACATGTAATACAGTTGTTGTCACTTTCAGGACTTATGTACAGAAATGCCTGAAGCACAACTTTCCGAAATACGACTGTTTGGTATATTCATTGCTTTCACTGTTTGTTTGTGAGAAATCATACAAATATGATAAGACTTGCATAATTAGTCCGCCCGGAAACGATGGTTTTCAGGAGGACTTAAGTTTTACTGCAGAAATTTTTTTAATTTCTATCATAGGATCTCTGAGATGCGTCGGCTGATTGGCGCGAAATTTTGCACGGTAGTCAATACTAGGCCAAAGTTTATAATGCCGGTACAAAATTTTAGGGGCCCTCCCCCAAAAAATTTCAGGGGCCAAAAACATGCAAAATTTGGCCTGAGTTCGGACGACTTCAAAGTTTGGCGGCGAATATCTCTGGAACGGATGAAGATATTCGAAATTGGACTAGGAGGTTTTGTACCGCGATTCCCCCCGCGTTGGATGATAAAAGTTCGGTGAACATTGGTGCACTAATCGTGGAGATTAAGCAGTGAAATTGTACCCACCCAAATCGACTTTTTTGAAGGACCATATTTCGGCCCCTACGGGGTGCTGCGCCCCCAAATTTTTACATGCGCTATAGAATGTCCAAGTCTTGCTAGCGCTCTCCCCATCTGGGATCTGGGCCCCCTTACAATTTTTTTCAAAGGGGGGTCCAAAATTGGCCTTAATTGTAGCAAATTAGCCACTATAACTTTGAAGCCAAATGGAGTAGCTTAATGGAACTTTGCCACGTGATGTAGTGCTAAGTGGGGCTGATAACGTGCGTACAAATTTTGGGGGGTACTGCCCCCTTAAAATTTGGGATAGCGAAAAACGTCCAAAATTTGTCGCGATTTAGGACAAATTTCAACTTCGAGTGCAAATATCTCTGGAATGGACAAAGATATCGACAAGTGGTAAACGGCGTTATCAACTAGCGTCCCTCCCGCGTTGAACGAAAGAAATTTGGTGAACTTCGGTCCACTAACAACAGTGGTTAGTTGGCTAATGTCTACCTACCCTAGGTCGACACTGCGCGTTCTGCGTATTCTAATGCGTTGGAGTTCTGGCCACATGACTTTGCTGCGAGAGGAGTGAGCCCCCTAAATTTTCCCCCCAATTGGACTTAGGGCGCCGGGCAGACTCACATTGGGCTTTGCTCCAAATTTCTAGTTTGTATTGTTTTACCTTGAACTTAACTCTCTAAATCATGTCACATAACATATTGTAATGGAAAGCTGGAAGCACTGTTGACCATGCTTAAGGATAAGAGCTGATAATGATTGCATTTTCCTTCTTTAGTGCATAATTATTTCAAATTACTTACACATTCTGTTACATTTGATCTGTTACTAGTTTTCCTGTTCATAGTACTTTTTGAATTTTTTATTCAGTTATTTTTTTATAGAATGACTGATGAATGACCATATGGTTTATATTCTCTATTTTTAGTCTTGTAGTTGGTTTTAGACTTTCGCTGGTCCATTCAGTTAAATTATATGTCTGTGTAATGTACTTTGATTTTATTTTCATATTTTACTGCAGCACAGTGTGCCCTGCTCAGGATTTCTTGCTGTGTTTTTATTTGTTAATTGTTATGCTTTATTCATATTTATTTGTGGTTCTGCATGCAGTATAAAAGATGTTTGTTTTTGTAGAGATTTACTGTACCAATGACCGAGCGAGTCAGGCTGCTGTTTCAGATTTCACTGACTACCTAGCAAGACATGGTACGTTCTCTGCAGTAAGAAAAATTCAGGCTATGATAGTCAGCCATGACTTGGCAGGCCAAATAACAATGCATTTTGTCTGCATGTTTTTGTAGTCTGTACCTACCATGATATTTTTGTCTGTCAGACCTTTTTTCGTAGAAGCTGCCTTGCTGAAGCGGTTGCCTGATGCTTGCAGGTCCAGTGTAACTGCGGAACTGCAGAAGTGGGTTGTTTGTGTTTCGGTTCTAATGAGCGACTTTTTGGGGATAAAATGTACTACTTTTGGCTGCTCATAAATAGTAGTCGCATATTATGGAGGGTCGGTGGCGTGTTCTGTCACCTGGTTGATATGTTATTCTGAAAGCATGTTTAATTTCTGAGACTGTCTGAGCCTGCTAGGCAATTCTCACTATGATTCAAGCCCACATCTACCAGCCAGTTAAACAGAGTAATTATGTAATCGTTTGAGCAACCGACTGTTTTATATTTGTGTATATTTAGTTTTCTTTGGCTGTGATCCAAGCAATAGTTTCAGTGCTTTTAGTGAGGACAGTCACATAGTAAATGTTGACTGTTGAGTTGGGTTTTTGTGTCTTGTCTGTGGCGTGTGACTAGGTGCTGGCGGTCGCAAGTCGTTAATAAGAACGTGGTGCATGCAGCCATATCCATGTACGTATGACCAGCTGCAGAGAATACAGAGGACGCGCCATCGGCCTACAGTCCATCAAGTGTTCTCTTTGCCGCTGGACAGGCAATATACCGGACAAGTTCAGGTTGCTCTTAGTCATAGCTTGTCTTGAATTAGTCTTGTCTTGAATTAGTGCTCGTGATTTAGCACTCTGCATCAGCGGTGCCCACAGGCCACGTCCAGCTTGCAAAGGGTTGTTATCTGGTTTGCAGCGTGCAAGAGGGTGGCTTGTGGCCTGGTGGTTAGGGTGTTGGATTCATGATTGAAAGGTCACGAGTTCGACTTTCAGCTAGTTTTTGCTCAACTTCTCAAGTAACCACTTTCGGCAAGTTGTTCACACCCATGTGCCTTTGTCACCAAGCAGTGTAATTTAGTGCCAGCCAAGAGACAGTGATGCTTTGCAGCTCAAAAGGTAACCGTAGATCTGGTGTCTCACTGGCCATGCATCACAAACTCCGTGATCTATCGACCTATTGATTGATGGGGAGATGAGCTACACTCCAGAGCAGCACAACCCCACTTTGCTTTTTCTATCTTAATGTACAAGAGAAAGCCAACAGAAACCTGAAATAGACTTTTTACTTTTTGCTTTCCATTTGCCTGATAATAGTAAAAAATATTATGTCCATATCATCTCGGTTTGTGGTCCTGCACATTTGTTTCATGTAAAAGTCACTCAGTGCATATAAGCCATATTTATCAGACTTAGCCAACTCACTACAGCTGTGATTGTTTTGCCAGACAATCAGACGAAGAATCTTCGGATGTGAAATATTTCAAGTTACTGTTGGTTGTTGACGCTTGTTTCATACTGTCGACTTTTTATTCTTACATTGATGAGTTGGATTGTTGTACGTGGTGGCTGTCTTTGCTAACTGCTTCATACCGACTCGGCGTATTAATGGCATTCAAGTGAACTGTCATGTATTGTTTGTGCGTTATATTTAATTGTGTTCTAGCGTCTTCTGGCAAATGTAACAAACTGGGATTTTAATGTGTTTTCACTGGACATTCTTACACATGGTCAGTCACTTCGTTGATATGTTATTTTGCGAGCTGTGTTGTGTATTTATTTAGATTATTATTTGTAATATTGGCAGAGCATTTTTCGACTTAGTTTAAATGTCTGTAAATTGTAAATTTTATCACTGTTAAAATGAAATTTAATGGTAGAGTCTGTAGTGTTTATTTGAGATAATGAATCTTTTTGTCTCGTTTGATTCATATATCATGGCATTATATTATTGTTAGTCTTTTCATTGCTGTGAATATCATTTGCCATCAATCCATCATGATGTTAATTTCATGTGATTTTCAGAATTCAGTCTATATGTTGTAGTTGTCATTGTCATGATTGCAGCTGGATGAGAAATTTGTATGTCTCCGCCAACATAGAGGGCCGGAGGCATTATGTTTCCAGAGTGTTTGTGTGTGCGTGTGTGCATCCGTCTGTGAGTCCCAAACAAACAAACATTGTCAGCAAGATATCTTGGCTACTTGTTGACGGAATTTGTCCATACTGTCATCACTAACGGACATTGGAGCAAAGAGAAACAAATTTTGGGGTCAAAAGGTCAAAGGTCAAGGTCACGGTTGGGTCAGATATGCCCCAGAAAGCTTTTTTGGCTGTGCTAGCATGATATTACGACTGGTAGTTGTCACATGTTGGCGGAGGCATAAAAATTGACCGAGTTGTAACCATCATTTAGTTCTTATCCTGATCATGTGATTGGAGATTTTGACATCATTGTTAATTTGTTCCAGGTCGTCCGCTGTTTTATATTTCACTGCATTTATTTCAACAGCATGGCTTTATTCAGCAGTTTGGTCTTGATATAGTAAAACTAATGCATCTTTTCAGTAAGTATGCCAATTGTGTCGTGCATTTTTTCTTCAGTAGTACCATAGAGAATTTTTATGTACCATACTGCTGTTGTGGACATTATGAAAGATTGGCAGTGTGTTGGGAAATTCTTTATGCAGCAATAAAATGATACAGTTAGTATTAGTTAAGTAAAAAGTGGTGAATGTCTTTTACAGATTGTGCAACGCTTAATGTGTCACAAATTTTAAGTCTCTGGTAAACTGATTGTTTTGAAAGCAAAATTATAGCAATATTTTACTAGATTTTGTAGAGTTTCAACTTTTTGTAGCTGTAATTATCTGATGATTGCATAATGCTTATTCAACATGACTAGAAGCTGACCGTTAGCTGCATTGTGAATAGGATGAGTCGACAGCACTGAATGTGAGAGTGAGTGAATGTGTGGTTCTGTGTGTCATAGGTGAGGTAGAAAATGGTTATCATCGTGCTAATTCATATCATAACGCTGTCCATGCCACTGATGTCACACAAGCCATGAACTGTTACATCAATGAGCGAAAGGTATGAACTGTGGATCGTGCAGTTGTAGTTGCAGCTAGCAGCTTGTCACTGGCTCAGTGGGCGACTTCACTTTTTGACTTAGACTTTCGCTGAGCCTTTTTGCTGAGCGAAAACTAAAGCTGAACGCTAAAGTCTGTACTTGGACCACAGTTCAACTAAACTTTGGTGTAAGTCAGTAGACTTAGACCAAAGTTTAGTTGAAATGTGGATGGATGATTAGACCAAAACGATTAAAAATGGCAGAAAAACAGGTAAACCTAACAGGAAATAAATCAACCATTTACGCTTGGACTTGCTTGTTTAATTGTGCCACGCATGCAGATAACGCAATTACATAACATCTGACATCATTGCAGATTCATTACGGCGTTTATTTTTGGTATCAGACTGCTTTAATTAACTAAACTATCTGTACGCATAGGACTGTAAATGGTCGCCATGTTTTCGCTCAGCTAAAGTCAAAAGTTGAAGTGGATTTAGGCTCAGCAAAAGTTAAGCCGTAAGGGCTGAAGCTTTCTTTTCCATGCAAATCGAACTGACTTTAGCCGGGTTAGTTCGGCTCAACTTTGGTCTAAGTAGCTACTTTGGACTCAGCGAATCGTTGAGACTTTCGCTGAGTCTAAACTTTGGTCTAAGTAGGTAAGTTTATGCTCAGCGAAAGTCTAAGTCAAAAAGTAAAATCGCCCAGTGTAGTTGATACATAGTGCATAGTCATTGTCGCATTCAAGAATTAAGTATAGTCGACTCATACCAGAGCCGTGGTTCAGTTAACTCTTAACAGGCAACACTTTTGTATGTATAATTGTGTATGAGTGAGATTTTTATCTTTGTCAGTGGAATGAAGTGAATTGGAGGAGATTATGATATTAGTCGTTCTGTCCGTGTGTCTCTGTGTGTGTGTGTGTCTGTGTACACGATAACAGTGCAAGCAGCAATGCCAGCTATTACATTAACCTCCCTCTCCTGTAGCGAAGCGGCTCTTCCTTCTGCCTCCTCTTTCGGCAGGAACGGCGGCGCCCTCCTGTGAAAACTTCTACATTGGCGGAGATATGCACTCTAACGAGCGCCTTCTAGTTTAATTAGTGCCTTTCTTGACTTGTAATCATACTCAGTGTATCATACTCAATCTATCATACATTGCTGAAAAGGCTTCAGTTAGTAACTGAGGAGTTCCAACATATATCAGAAATTTTTGATGGAAGGAATTGCCATTCAGTTGTCACTTGCGACTGTTGCTTTTTGTGAGATGTAAAAAACAGAAGACTAGCGCATATTTTTAAAAATGGCATCTGTGTGCTCAAGTTATTTAGACTGTTACCGTCAGATTCTTGTATTGTTAGTTTGATGTTTGCTATTGATTTTTCTTGTCTGTGCAAGTGATTGTCGGAAAAAAACTCAGCTGCAGAGTGGTCAGCCTGTAATATGTGCAGCTGGACACAAAACTCTACTCATTTACTCACAGTCCCTTGTTGTTGTGTACTGTATACCCCGTCTATACTAACTTTATGCTCACCACAGGGGCAGCGCCACCAGCCAAACCCAACATCTTCAAAACAACCCATCTTGACTAACATGCATTGCGATCTGCTCGCAGCTGAACGACCGCCATATTGTTTGTTCATCGCTTCAGTTCATGTGTAATTAATATTAAATTGCTGCGCGTTTATTTTTTTATTGTGTAGTGCTGATTACGATTCATTTGTGTTCGCTTACCTTAATCGTAGCATGAATCATCGAATGATGCAACGCTACATGTAACTGCGAAAAGCATGCTAGTCAGCATGGGCCATTTTGAAGATAACACATTCCATAATGGAGTGAGCCTGCAGTCCGGTATCTAGAATATTTAATGTATACATCTGTGACGCTCACTGACTCATAGAGTTAATTTTTGTGCATATGTTCTGTAGCTGGTGCAGTCGATGACGGCCGTTGAACGTCTGGCTTCTCTGCTAGCTGCTATCAGTCACGACCTCGACCACCCCGGTACCAACCAGAGCTTTCTCATTGCCACGTCCAACCCACTTGCACCTCTCTATCAGGTACTCACTGCTAGTAGCTTCTTTTGCATTTGAGGAATATTTTTTTTTAATTTCATGTGTCTTATTCTGAATGTTTATCACTTTTCCTGCTGCTGGGTGAACTGCTGCAGTTTTGGTGATTTTTCTGTGTACCATTTGTGGATAGGTCGTAACTCTGCTGTTTTGCGTTTGTTGCGTGGTATCATCGTTGTGTGTGTGTGAGCGAGATTCTTCATGAGCTATGCAGCTCCATTTTCGTAGCCATCGGCTGTGAGAATATGGATATAGGCTATTGAAGTGCATTGCACCCAGCGCTTTTCATTTGAGGCAATCGATCGGTCGATCGCCTGAATCGATTGCCAGGCGATCGATTTTTCGATCGCCTACTCGCTGGCCACACTTAGTGGTTTTTGGTTGCCAAATTGACGCAAATTTGCGATTGGTCAGTTTTTACATGTACTCTGTCGTCATTTGGTAATAAATTTGTAAAGCAAACTTGCAAGCGTGAACGATACGATTGCTTTTTGTAAGATTATTGTTTTTCTACATTTTTTTGGTTATTGGTCACTATCTGAATCATATTGTACCGAATTGAATAGATAAAAGCTTGAGTTAGCTGTTGAGGTGTACTTTTGTTGTTAACAGAGTAAATCAGTGCTGGAAAATCATCATTGGAAATCACTTCTCTGTCTGCTCCACGTCACACATATCTTTGATCACTTCGACTCTGATACATGGTGAGACATTCTAGTCAGTGTTTTATGCGAGAAGATATCCGATTAGTGATAACTGTACTTTGAGTGCAGTAGCACTTATTGTATTGCACACTGTAACTGCTAAATTTTGTCCAAGGAGGTCGGCAGTTATTCATTATTAGAGCTGAGGCTTTGTGGTGTCATATTGTGCTGATTGAATAGGTAAGTAATGATTTTTTTATTTGCTACGAACCTTAACAGTACAATAATTTCACGTTGCAACTTTGCATGTGGGTAGAATGGTGACTTAATTATGGGATCTGCTTCTGGTTTAATCATTATCAGGCGGTAACTACTTTGATGCGCTGATGCAGGCATTTAAACCATCTGGGTATATAACCAACCACCCGGGTCAACTCGGCTTTCCGTCAGGGTGTGCTGACCTGTCTGGCCAAGGTTAAGGCTCTGTTAAGGCAGGGTGCATTTGCCTGTGTTGTGATCTTTGTGACTGTGAGATGGGCTGTCTTGTGAAGAGATATAATCTCCTTTGGTTTTTTAGAATATGGTAAGAGGTTGATATCCTTGTTTGATTTTTTGCTTTCAGCCATAGCTGTGCCAAGGACACTAGTCATGAAGAAACCTTATTTGTGTTGTAACGGTCAAATATTCGACTGGTGAACTGTTGCGAGTGATTTAGCAGTTTCTATGTATAGATTGCCATGCTGTGTGCAGGATAACACTTGAGTGGCAGGCAGAAACACAGATTCTTGCCACGGACATCAGCAGCCAGCAGGAAATTCTGGGAAACTTTCAGGTGTGGCAGTCTTTCACGATTAAATCAATTACTTAGTTAATCAGAACACATTTACATAGTGTCATGTGTTGCGGACGAGTCAAGAGATGCACAAATTTTGTTCATTTACTATTGACTGATACTATGTATCATGTGGGGATTTGTAGTCTGTATTTTGAAACAGTTGTAATTGTAAAAATATGGCAAACGTTGCTGGTGTAGGTACTAGTGCTGTGCGATACCTGAAATTAGAGCCATGATAACGATACCATCTCAGGCATCGAGTATCATGATACTTATCACGATACCGGAAGTGCATATGAAACATTAGTTCACAGGTCGTTGAGGGGGAGGTAAAGTTTTACTGGGCCCCACGACGTTTGGGGGCCCCACTGTCGCTCGAATGTATATTTACTAAGCCTATGTTTTATGGCAGAATGGATTATCTGAATTGAGCTAACGTCAGTCATCAGTTATTTTGCGACAATTTTCTAACAAATCTGTTTTCTTAGATGAATGAATGTATTCGGTATTCTAGCTTGCTCTGCAGAGTGACATCAACCTTATAGGGCCCCGCAAGAATGTTTCCTGAGCCCCACTGTGGCTCTCGTCGGGCCTGCTAGTCAACCCCCTGCTATCCATCTCGCGCTCAGTCAGCCCCTTCAGCGAACTCGTAGAGTCGTGATAGTGTACTACTCTTAAGAGTTATTCTACCATTCTTGTCTATTCATTGTGATACTCCATCTGCCAAGGGCCAGGGCCAACTGTCGAAAGCTTTAGCGACTGAGACACATTTCTCTTATTTTTGTCGTAAATGTACATCTAAGAGGACATGTCCAGACTGAGCTTCCTAATCGTATTGTGTTGGCTTTATCACGGTGTGATTAACAGTGACAGCGGCCTGTGCATGTGCTGCGCCGCTGCGGCCACATAGCGGATGCGCAGTGCGCACCCATCACATCCTGCTGGCTGCTGATGTCCGTGTTCGATACTATGCAATCGCTCTATTGTTGACAACTGCACACTGTGTGACAGCAATGAAAAAAAGCACGTCATATTAATGCCAATCTTGTGAAGTAGTAATAACTGTGCACATGAGTGAGCTGGATGTGTGTTCTGTCAGCACGGCACATCTCTACTAGTTCACTGTGGTGTTTCGTAAATGCGGTGCGATGGGTGCGCACTGTGCATGCGCTATGTGGCCGTGTCCTGGCACCGCGATATATTGCGATATATAGAGACTTCTTCGATACTGGTATCGAAATGTTGGTACTCACGATACTTATCAAGGTATCGAAGGTATCGCACAGCACTAGTAGGTACCATAGAGTTGGGTTTCATTTACTGTGCATGCTTAAAGATGAGTTACAGAATTACAGTTGTGATATAGTCTACATTATCATATAGCATAAATAAATCAGCTAGTTGTAATCATGCCATAAATTCTTCATTCTTCACTCTTTTGGAGTCTGTTAAGTAGCAGGTGGCTGTTGGGTGTGCATTGCAGCAACTGAACACTGAGAATCTAGATGTCACAAATGTTCGCCACAGAAACCTTGCCCTTCAGGTACTAGCAGCATCCTTAGATTCTATATTTTTTGTCAGTTAATGCACACTGTTTGTGATCATGCAAATAGATTCATTAGGTCAAATACGACCAAAAATTGTTTGGTGATCATGTACTTGATAAGTTAAGTTTTTCATGTCTAATTGTTATTGCAAAAATTTGGTTAATGAGTCATCAGTCATCATCATTACGATTTCCATTTGCTTTCTTTCGATGATGAACGTCATGTGCTTTATTTGACTGTGAAAACTGTTTTGTATGTACATACCTATTGCCTCTTTCTTATTTCTAAGCACATAAATGTAAAACGTGAAGTCCTTCCCGAGCCTTAAGACCGATTGGGCGGCGCTGATCTCTGTTTCCTTAGCTCTCAGTTTTTACACTGTGAGACTACGAATACGGGGCTAGTGCATCTCGTGGTGTGCATGATTCATCCCAGCTTTCATCGGAACTCATTGCGCCTACCCATGGAGGGATGGCCAGGCTGAGTTGACCTGGGTGGCTGGTTTCATACCTGGATGGTCACCCGTCCAAGTACTAACCGGGCCTGGAGTTGATTAACTTCGCTGATGCATTCAACGATACTACCAACTGAGCCAGACGACCACCTACTAAGCACTGTACTTTATTATATAAACTATCAGACTTGAAATGCACTTTGGCGGATGAGCTTTCACGCAATGGACTTTGAACTTTTTCTCTGGCATTAAGTTATGTGGTAGCAGTCGGCTCTGTTGGCTTTGGCTGTTGGCATTGTGACTTATTTTTAAGTTGAAAGTGTTAACACGGCTAGCCATCTAGCAAACTTTTGTCACAGTGTAGTGTATATATTGTTTTTATTCTGTGCAACCCTGACCAACTTGAAGCACTTCAAGAGGTGTGAGGTTTCGTGCAGCGAACTTTATATTTTTGCTGGTTTTGACTCGCCTGTTGTACGTACTACTGATGGGTTTGCTGTGATGTGGTTATGATGAGCAGATAGCACTGAAGTGTGCCGACATTTGCAATCCCTGTCGACCGTGGTACTTGAGTCGTCGTTGGGGCGAGCTTGTCTGCGAGGAATTCTTTCGACAAGGTGACTTAAAGTGCATTGCACCAACCATACTTAAAACGCTTAAACACTGTTCTTAGCAGAAAATGCATTGCAGCAACACCGTTTAAGCAGGCAGCGTCACTTAAAAATAAGT
>Ga0209671_1005928_pt1 | contig 12444 bp, 9 predicted proteins | sample WorMetHERISLAND2_2_FD_187401 | JGI IMG/M metagenome (GOLD analysis project Ga0209671, IMG submission 187401) | Marine gutless worms symbiont microbial communities from Max Planck institute for Marine Microbiology, Germany - Olavius geniculatus... | ecosystem: Host-associated > Annelida >...
ATCATTGAACAGTACCTGTCCGATCATACGACTCATGACAGGTGTGAGCAATATCGGCAGCAAGGTCGATATAGTGCTGAGGGTTAGCCGATGCTGATGCTCCTAGTGCGAACATTCCGCCTACAACAAAACATAGGCATCTTTTCACTCCACTACAGTCCCACATCGAGCTAGCCAGACTTCACTACCAAAGGTGATAACAAACTAACAACTGGTTGATTTTTCAACAGTCAGCTTCTTAGAAATGACAGACTAATCAACCATCATTTTCAATTAAAACCAAACTCCAATTATTGACTAAGAATGCACGTTTTCACCCAGAACCTTTATCAGCTACTCAGCTGACACCTATTATGACAGAATCAGCAACAAATGTTTCACATTTCGTAAAAAAAATCATTTTGTTGGCAATGTTGGGCTGAAAAATCAATTCATACAGAACAGGCATAGCGTCGTAACTGCTTTGCAATACTTTCCTGAAAATGTGGAAAACTTAACAATTACATTTTTTTAATCATTAAAATAAAACGACTGAATACTGCAAGCCCTGCTATCTCTATCTGCTCACTTAAATAGCATCTGCACACTTGAACACTGCTATCACTGTATTCAGCAGTTTATTTTTTGGATATAGGCAACTACAAATGTTTTAACTTCAGTTTCAGTGCTAGTCAGTCCAGCAGAATTTAAGGCTTCATCCTAACCATAACCCGGACATTACGCAAAAACTACATAACAAGCAAAAAGCATTCTGATTTAAAAAAACATCCGCACACATATCAAGAGCATCAGTTTTTTTTCTTCAATGGATGGTTGGCTAACCTAGCAGGCAGAAACACTGCCACCGATTCATGTGCATTCCAATAATAGCACTGACCAGAATTCACACAAAATAAAGTAACAATGACGAAACGTGTACCGATGAAGCAAGCCAAGTGGTCCATCTTGTGTTCAATCCGGCCATTCTTCCACTCAGCCACATAGCGTAGGCCTCCACTGGACATCAATATCAACCTCTCCTCAATCACCTTCACACACAGCAACCAGAAACTGACACAGTTAGTAAATAAATACTGCAAATACACCGGTGTTCTCGACACTGCGTTTACAATAAAACAACCCCAACATTCAGATGAGCAAAGTGGTATTCAAACAATGCTCAGACTGTACCGGTACTTTTTTTTAAATCAGAAACTCAACTTTTGAGAAAATAGCAGTTGTTCATACAGTGTCTAAAGTCCTATGATATCAAGTGTTTTAGATAATAAAATACTGAAAACAAGTAAATACTTCAAGAGTATCAAAAATCACTGCTGCCCACATCATTCAGTGCATCAAACACTGGCTACATCGACCAAACTCTTACAATCCAAAGCTGCATATGGGTTTAGTTGCCTGACATGACATCGGGTTGTTTTATATCGTACAAATGAAAAGCTGAACCCATCAATGCTGCAGTAAGTGTAATCTAACACATGTTAGTAGCCCAGCCAGGTCATGCTGATGACGAGTCGTCAGCAGTGAAAAAGTTCAACCTGGCAAAGTCATTATTCTGTAACATACCACCACAGCAGCATTGTACATATCCAGAGCTTCCAAGTCGGTTTTGTTCGACTGAATCCAAGCCTTGAGCAGATATTCATAGAACGAGTCTCCTAATGCTCCAACCGATACATGCTCTACCCACATAAACAATCCCCAAATCCTGCAATATAATCATTAGGGCACACCGTTTTCCGTGGCCGCGGAATTTCGAGCCAAGCCGCGGAACTTTCTCTTTGATGTGAAATTTTGATAGTTTCGGAGAATTTTGCAGAATTTAAAAATTCACCGGCCATTAGTAAGATTTTTGAATTGATAACGTTTTTTTATCACAAAAAAATCAAACTAAACTGCCAAAAGCTGTGAGCCCTACTAATAGCTACTGCAATATAGCACAATCGTAAATAAAAGCAACGCAACATGACAGATTGCACTTTTAAAACGAAAAAAACGTAGGTAATTTTCTTTGTTCTTTGCTAGTAGCATAACTCAGCATAATGTCACTATGCCAGCCGGCTTTTCAGAAACTAAAGTTTCTGAACAGGACAGAGCTCAGTTTACTCACAATAGAAGGCCGCACAGTGAGCCGTGGAGTTTGAACAATTTTGCCACTGTAAGCCCCGGAATTTTGCAAACTGGCCCGTGGAATTTGGCAAAATTTTCTGCAGAAAACTGTGGGCCCTAGCAATTATACATGCTAAAATGATACAATACAGCCAATCGCAAAACTTACAACATATCAATCTAAAACATAGCAATTATGCAAATAAAAATTTAAAACTTCTTGGAAATGCAGTATGGTAAAAATCTTATCACAATATGCATTTTTGCTCACTGGTAAGTTAATAGGTGACAAATTCGATTAGCAATCTATTGCAAACAATATGCCTTAAGTACATAAATCAACAGACAACATTTTGCTAATGTTTTCATCAGTCAGATGCACAAAACAGCATTTATTCGTGACTTTCAAGACAGCAAAATATCGGTTAAATTACTAACAGCACCTGCACATACTTACGTTGTCCCCACTTTCCACTATGAGGATTAAGATAATTTGGATAGAGACCACCAGGTTTATCCAGCTGCTTTAAAACGCTTCGTATCTGGTTCACCTGTGATAATAATTATAAAAACAAGACAAAAACTATTTATTAATTACTCCACAACGGTACTTATTGCTAATACTTCACACATTCGTTAGAGAATACATGACTGCTCAAACTGTTTCTTGCATACAGGTGACAAGCATCATCTGTTCCCTACACTCTTTCATAACTATGTTAAATCATTTTGCTATATTTAGCAGCACATGTGTTATAAAGCATACACAGATCTGTCGGCAGTAAGAGATATTAAACTGAGAAGTCACAGCACTTGTGACTGATAACAAATGACAACTGCCTAACCATTTAATAACGGACGGTACAAATGAAATGACAAAAGCTAATCAGAAAAAAACTTGGAGCCAGTGCTGTGTGTGAAACATTAAATTTCAAGCAGTTTTCACTGTCATATTAGCTTCATAATGTTCATGTGAAACCGGACTTGATGCAAGATCATATTATCTACTGAAGCTGTTTGCTATGTGCATCTGATATTTTCACTTTGTGTTAGTGGCCAGATTTTCCAGCACTACTCCAGACTGAGTTGAGTACTAAGAATTAAACTTTGGAAGTTGCCGGAGCATAATTTATTAGACATCAGCTGGCAAGAATCTCACCACCAAACCAACATGCCAAAGCACAGACAAATGCATGCTTAGCATATTTACATCTGCATTTAGGCACATATCAGTTTTCAGTTACTTGTTATTAGTATCATTAGGGCTGTTAAACTAACAGTATCAACTCATCTTACCCAATGATAATAGTAATATATTTATCAACTGCTTTATTAATTTATTTATTAAATGTCGGCTTGGACTACTATGAGAGACCTTTAGTGCCAGACAGTATGTCTGTATCCAATTCAGTCTGTATGTACGTCTGTCTGACTGAGTGTCCTGTCCACAGCTCAGCTATTGTTTATAGCAGTCATAAGCCACATAGCTTACCGGCTTGTTTTATGTTATGCACTGTACACACTAAGTATTTTGCTACTGACCAAACCACAACTGCTGCAAAGTGGCTATTGACAACTGCTGGTGTGATACGAAATTAAGCTTCCTGTAATAAACAAGCGGATACAGTCCTTACCTTATCTAGATAGATAGGATTGCCTGTAATGTGAGAGAGGTAAGCAAACTCAAGATGTAACGTCCCAAATTCAGCAAGTATTGAACAACCGCCTGACGCCCAACCCCAATTCCTTCCACTACCCCTGACAAGCACATAAATACTATCAATTATTGTATGTCGAAATACAAATAATGCAAGACATATATAGTACTCGGATGCAAGTTATATAATGTTTTTAACAAATAATTTTCAAGATTTTGAAGATCATATCACATATCAACCATCAACAACATCTGTTACACATCCCGTTTGTTGCAGAGCTCTATTGGTGCAAGTAAAATCCCTGGATTACCTGTGCATTCATCGCAAAAGCCGCATCTGCAGATTTCAGTTTTATGTCCACTCAGCCTAATATGTTTGAATGAATATTAAGACCTCAGGCCAAGTAATAATAAATGGCCACAGCATGACAGAAAAACAGAAGCTAACAGGCTTCATTGTCAAGCCAATGGGACCTATGTATGATTAAATGATAGTCATCAGATATAATTGACATTCACTAAACGTGATGACATCATTACCGCAGACATTATCCAAGTATATCAATACAGGTATTAATATTTTACCTAACAACCAGTACACAGAGATCCATGAATGTACACGTATCACAAACTAAATGACACGGGATAGATATCTGCCTTGTTAGATCAAAAATTGTTTAACAGTTCTGAATGTCCTAACAACAGTAACTTTTTAACGCAAAACAGTCTGCAATCTACATAAACACACACTGCAGTGCATAGCATACATACGTGCGAACGTTCACCATTGCCATTGGTATGCCAGTTGGTGTATTGAATGCAGGCATCAGCTTGTCAGCTATTTCAATAGCCTTATTCTTGAACATCTGTCAACAGCAATAGACAAGTTATTTTATGAATGCAACACTTATTACACGATGTCAGCATATCAAACAAGAAATTTGAGCTGATGCTCACGAGACACGCAAAAGCCTATAGCAGTTTCTGTTCACAAACTGTCAGTCTATCGCCAGCCATTTTGTCGCAGTTCATTCTTGAAGTGTGTGCTGCAGCCGAAGATCGCAAAAATCAATAAAAACCCCATTTTGGAAGTTCAGGGTCTTTCAAAGTCATCAATGTTGATACGACTGAAAAGCTCGTCACTAGTCTTGTTGTGAAAGGCAGCATGCCCATGCCTATCTGCAACCAGTTTGACGAAAAACTGGCCAACAACGGTAAAATAACAACTTTTATGGGGGTACCGCTCTTTGATGCCTTCGTGCGCAGGTTTCCTCGAATGTAGAAAATCGAGACTTGGACCGTCGAAATCTATGTTCAATGCAGAAAATTTCATATGCAGCTTCTCCATGTCTATCTCAATTGATTTCAGCGAAATTCAATCTTGAAATGTGCCTTGCAACTCGAAATCACCAAAAATACATAAAAACCCTATTTTGGCATTCAAGGTCATCCAAGGTCATTGAATTTGGTGGCAATCAAGAGCCAGTGTACAACTTCCTATTAGTGATTAATAGTAAACTAGGCCCTGTCTCGCACCGTCACTGAGATACAGCGACTTATTGGCTAAAAATCGCAAATTTTTCCTACCCCCTTCCATTTAGCACCTTCGTTCGAGGTGACCCCTTTTGAATTTATGGAAAAGCTTTACGGTTCCTGAAACTAGAGTTTTCCAGGCAGCCAATGGTGAAGATTTGGTGATCCTAGCTGGCACCGTTTTTGACTGGTCCACCCGTCAGACGGACAGTTAGATGGATGGACAAACAGATGGACAGACAGAATTGTGATGGCTAAGACGTGCTAAAGCAGTAGCTGCTTTCGGGCGTAAAAAGCCAAATTCCGATGAGCAGCATTGATGAGACAATTTAAGCACGATGATGACGTCTAGTTCCCTAATTGGTAGATGAGACAAATGTTCAGTTTACTTTGTCAGTGTTCTGTACACAACATTTAACTGCAAACAGGAAACTAAGTAGAAAATTATCACTAATTTTTCTGATTTATGTGACTGAAAAAAAACGCTGACTGCAAAATATAAGAAATTATGGTAGTCCTATATAATCACATTCACACAGCATGTGCATTTAATTTCTATGAACTTTTTAATATAAAACATGAGTGTGACATAAGAGTGACAGGCAGCATAAATAAAACACTAAGCACAATGCTAGTACCTACCAGATCACCAGTAAGTGCATAGCACGCCAGCATGCCACCAACAAAACGAATGTTTACTTCAAATACTGAAAATTCAAAACCCTTAACACACAAATGCAACCACACATTCAACAAATTCAATAACGTGCCATAATACAACAAATGCCATAGTAAAAAGCAATTAAATCGCTCTATTTGATGAAAAATACTTCAATGTATCACTTAATTAGTTAAAACAGTGCAGCACTAAATAAAATTAGATTGAATAATTAATTTACTACTTAAAGTAAGCAGAAATTAAGTCCTAAAAACTCATCACAATATTTCACAACTGTGATGTCTCAGTATGGAAAGAGAACAGAATTTTACATTAATGAACTGAGAAACAAACTACAAAACAGTCAACTTATCAGAAGATGTGCAGAAAGGAAGTAAATAACTATTAGTCTCAGCCTCTGAGGCATTATTTAATGAAGATAAGGCACAACGGCATTAGTATGCGAAACAACACAAATGTCAAGTTGAGTAAAGTGCATGTAGTATAACACACAAAGTTCCTGTACCTCCAGGGCCCTCAGTGCAGCTGTGAATGGTGACTTTGTGTAATGTACCTATTGTCAACAGTACCAATCAGCACTGGTTTCCCTCCAGGTTTCTAATCATTCTGTACCTAGATACCAAGTGTAGAGTTCTAATCTGCAGCATTTGCAATTAGCTCAATTTCAGAAAATATTGTGAAAATACTTTTATAAATTATCATAAACTTAGTTCTGTAACAGTTTAAACATCATACCCCTTCAAAGTGCAGTGATTTTTCAATCCAATTTCTACCCTCTGTATACTCATTCACAAGGCCCATTATGTACAACGTATCGACAGCATCAACGATAGTAGCTCCCAAAGCGGCATTGCCAAAGATGCTGGTTGAGTGACCACGACGAGACAAAGGCTTCAGCTCATTCTGACCCCAGGCATATTTCACGTACATCTTCCACGCAAACTGCATCATCTGCCATCGACAAACAGTAACAACATGTCCACAAAAAAGATACCAATGTTGTGTAATGCAGTCTATGCTAAGTTCATTTACACTACAAGTAAGTAAATAAGTAAGAAAATAATCAAGTAGCAGAGACTATCAGTGTCCATAGTGACTAGCAACACTGTGCAGGCACTGTACAATCACAAAGAGGCAGGATATGAAATGTGAAACACGTGGGATTTCAGACAGGACCGGAAGAAAGCCATGGAAGAAGCAAAGGTGATGTGTTCAGACGGACTGTTTCAGACACAAGCAGCAGCGACTGGAAAAGCTCGGTCGCTGACGACAAGTGACGGAGATGAGCTAGAATGTAATTGCTGATAAGCCTCAACATCTGCCACATGACAAAGCTCATCGATGAGGTATGAAGTCAGACAGTGTCACTCCTGGACTGCCACTTACAGAAAACATCCAGCAGCTCTGACAACAGTAACATCAACACTCAACATTCTCTGCTACGTATAACATACAAAAAACATCAGCAACATCAAATGCCAGTATAAAACAATTCCTAAATTTGTACTATCAACATCACCATTAGCCATCATACCAAAATATACTATAACCTACAATTATGCATCAAATGGTAGGCACAGTGTTCAGCGGTGTCACTGCAGTCAGTGACTACACAGGCACCAAATATCATCAGATTAACTACAGAGAACTATGGTTAAGAGTTATGGTCTGATACAATCATATTTGGTGCCAGTGTGAATGGTGCAGCTGGTGTTTTGTGTCTTTCACGACACTCATGTTTAAAACTGCAATAGCACAACCTCTTTGACTTTTTCCTGCCGTACTCGAGTGATATTATTCATGTGAGACATGTCAGATGGGATGTTTACTTTCACGCTGTCACTGAAATGTTTCGCAGTTCGTCGATCAGAACCTACAATTTGTCCATCTGCCAGATGCACGCCGGCAGCTGACGACGCAATGACTTGTGGGCGTGGCCAGTCACTAATCACTTGGTGCGGCGCTTGCTGTACACGATCACGAAAATTTCTTTCGTCGTTTACGTGATGTGGGTCCCGAAGGCTGCCCTGGCCGTGTCGGTTTTGGATACCGGCAGAAGGCAGTCGCGGCACGAACATATCACCGATGTCCACGGGCCCGATTTGGCCGTCTGCCGACGCAACACGATCGCGCATGTCCGGCATGAAAAATATCGCACCGAAGCAGACGAACGCGAATACTGAAACAACGAGTAGCAGGATATATTTCTCGCGCAGTCGCAACGTCCGGCGTCCCACGGTCGACAGAGGCACGCCATTTACGTATTTTTGTTGTTGATACGTTGGCAACAAACCCACACCGGAAGCCATGCTTTATTGACAAGTGCACTGCAGGACCGCAGCAACACACGGAGTACTTTATCATTGGCTCGTGGCTAGTGTTGTGCAATACCGGCGATACCGCGGTAAGTATCACTTCTAAACATGACACGATAGTATCACCAACTCACGGTGTATCGCGGTGCCACCGTGCCACGATACTACGAAGTACAGTAGATAACGATGCTTGTAACAACAGAAAAATAAAAATGTCCGAGTGCGCTGAAGAAGCGACTAAAAACGTAAAACAGCCTATAACTATATCAGGGGTGGGCTGAAGCTTTATATGCAGTTTCGGTATCGCACATAATCGCGCAGTATCGAGTATCGCGATACCTAAGTCGGCATCGTCATCGTCATGATTAAAAGATAAAGTGTTTATCTTTTAATCATGGTCATCGTGCAATGCAATTGCAATAGTGGTCCCATTGCACAACACTATTCCGCAGTCACTTAAGACAAAATATGTATTCTTTGCTTTATGATGGCGGCGGAATTGAAGTTTTGCCATTTTTTGTTGTTATTGGAAATTATAGTGTACATAAACATCTGCTGCGTTTCATCTCACGATGACGGAAACTACAATAACGCGCTAAGGGCTAACAGAGGTGATTTATAGGTACTTCGGCAACCACTTTCGACATCAGGGACCGTACGCATGGCAACCTTCCAAACAAAAGTCGACTTATTGTAAACGTAGCGTTAAGTCCGTATACATAATGGCACCTTAACGCCAGACGAACCTATCTGAACTAGCGCTAGTCGCTCTTGCGGTTTGTCATTAATATTTAATCGGTCGTTGTCAATGTAAACTAACGTTGCTATGGACAAAATAATAGCAGCCGCCGGCAATGCTGAACTATGCATGCGAGGCAGGCAAAGGCTGGCGACAGCGGGATCGGGTAAAGTGCGAAGGGCGAGGTGCGAGGAGTGTATACTGCGAGGGAGCATGCGAGGCGGCATGCGATTGGTTGGCTATAAATAGACTCCTCGCAGTTTACCCACCATTGTGAACAGGTAGCACTAATTGCTGAATCGGCCTGAATCGGCGTCGATGGATGTAACTGAATAAGCGATAGTTTTAAGTAATGAATCTAAAACTGAATAAGCGAATCGGCCTCAATCGGTGCCGATGGATGTGACTGAATAAGCGATAGTTTTAAGTAATAAATTTAAACTTTAAGCCTAAACCCAAAAGCAAACCAAAACCAAAACCAGACGTTCAGTCTCAGAGACATGTGTCTTGGGTTTCATCTCGGGATGTTCGGAATTTTGTCTGAGACAAGACGGAGACGAGATGCTGAGATGTTAGCCGAGACGTTAGAGCTCCTGAAACTTTTGAGAGTCCGGGAGCTTCGGTGTCTTGCTGAGACATTGTCCAAGATATATGATGAAATTCACTAAAAATGACAAAATTTTATATGTATCAAAGGCACTGTGGACAAGTATATCTAAGCCACAAGCTACAGACTAAAGCATAATGTCATGCTGGTTAGTATTGGTCTAACTGCAGCTATGCACGGCACGCACCTGCACAAAACGTCTCGACGAGATGCAACATTGGTACAAGACTCGAGGCAAGATCTACTGAGCTAAGACCGAGACGTATTGCTTGACTTGAGACGTATTGAGACTTGACTTTACTTAAGATGCATAGATCCGAGACTGAAACGAGACTTAGGCTTTTGAGGATTTTGTTTCAGATGAGACATCAGCATGTCTCGAGATCAAAATGTCGATCTAGTCCACATCTCTGCCCCAGGTTGATTCTCACGCTCACAGCCGTTTCTGCACCTAGTTTGATATGCTGGCATTGACGATGACTTAAACAACATCTTTAACTAAAAACAGAGATCTGCTGTTTTTTTGTTAGGGGCCTAAGCTTTAAATCGGCTTATCTTTATTTTTTTGCCATATATTACGATGAATAAAGTTATAAATGAATTGACTGTACATTACCATGTCCATTGTGCCTGTAGTGCTACTGCATGGTTTTTCATTATTGTGTGACTGACATTAGTACATGTTCAACAATACCAAACATTCCTAACATGTAACGTTGGTTTGTTATCTGCCACATATTTTGTTTTGTTTCAGTATATTCCCAGACATTTCATCGTCAGATGAAGACTCCTGTCATTCGTACCAGAAAGGTTCAGCCTGTTATGGATATATATTGCTATGAACCGGTGGAAATATCAGTTAGCTTACGGCATCTGTGGACAACAGTTTGTGTAAGTGTGCCATTTAATGTACAGTAACCATTGTGTCTTGTAATTAAATATTATCAGAAGCTGTATGATGCACAACTTTTTAATAGTACTAACTGGAAATCAATCTTGAAGTACTGAACTAGAAAGAAATAGGTAACAATTTATTAAGAAGCACAGTTTCACTGAAAACACAAACTACAGAAGTTGCTTAGTTTTGCAACTACTGACTTAAGATTGGCCTGTAACCTGTGTACCATAAATACTCTGGCATATGAGGGGGGAGCAAATTGTGGCTTATCTTGGCTTGAGAATATGTGGCCCAATTCTGTAGATAATTGGGATGTGATGAAGCGGAAAAATATTCACATTTATCGAATGCAAATATTAACTTTACTATTTGTCGAATAATGAATGCAAATGCAAATACTTATTCAGTCTCTCGAAAACTTCTCTATATTAGTATGTGAATAAAGCAAAACATGTTCATTGTTCAGTCAGTAAAAATCAGTATTCTATCTTAGTCAAAGTTCAATCAATCAAGTTCAGTTAAGAAAATGAAACATCCAGACTACAGTGTTCTCTTCAGTCAGTATTCCCCGTCAAAAAATGCTTTCAACTATTTGTCAAATATTGAATAGCTTATAAGTGGTCAGTATTGGCATGTCGTTGAATGTGAGTACCGTACGAAGTTCGTCACATCCTAGTGGATAACTTATTTTGAGTACAACATGTTGCTGATAGCTGTTGTGATTTATTAGACATTGATTGCATTAAAACTCAACTAACTGTATGACGGAGGAACACTTTTTGCTGCTGACTGTAAGAAAGGCTTCGTAATGTAAAACTGCAGAAGTAGGCTGCAGCCAGTTCGGTGCCTCTACTATGAAGATGCTGTTGTTTAAACACTGATGAAAGTTGTGTCCTGTGTGCAGTTTTCATTCAGTCTGAGTCCCACTGCCAGTACTAGTGGATACAAGTTCTATCATGGATCAAGTGAACCTGAAGTGTTTGCCCAGCGAGGGCAGGCCAGCACTAGTTGGGCTGATATTCTCTCTTCTAGCAGAACATCAACTGATATTTGCCTTAGTCCCGTCCATCGCTCATGTGTGTCTGTTGACACTATGGAATGGTACAAAACACAGATGAACATCGTTCGTGAGTACTATTCAATTATTGAGTCTGTTTGTTCTCCATTCAAGTAGCATTGGAGCTCATCCCATTTTTGTGCTTTTTTTGAGTCAATAAGGGTAAAACCCAATTTCAGCTTAGCTAGTCTTGTGTGCAGTTTTCATTTAGCCTGTGAGTCCCACTGCCAGTACTTGTGGATACAAGTTCTATCATGGATCAAGTGAGCCTGTTGTGTTTGCCCAACGAGGGCAGGCCAGTTCAGTGCATCTACCGTGTAAGAAAGGCTTTGTAATAGATTAGTGGATGTGGAATAACTTAGCTGATTCAACCAACTGTGTTACCTCTAGTTGGCTTTGTCAGTATCCCAGGTTTGCAGTTCTGCATGATGGTGATGAAGTTCATTGTAAAGAACTAGAAATATGTTTTGTGGAACGAGGTATCTGTCTCGTTGCCACGCTATATAGCCTAGCAGCTGCGTTTCAGCGTGTGATGCTCTTGTGAGTCGGCAGCCAATTTTGTCTTTGAATAAAAACGGTTGGTTGCCATGACAACACGGGTCTTCAGGGGAGAGATTTAAATGACACCATCGGATAGCGCAGGCTCGAAAGTAAGGAGGTAGGTGCAAACAGGGAGCAATTATCTTTTATGGGGGCCAAGTTGTAGTAAATTTTGTCCCAAAATTTGTTGCCATGTCAACAGGAGTCGGCAGGGGAGAAATTTAAATGACACCATCGGATAGCCCGGGCCAGAAACTAGGTGGTAGGTGCAAACAGCACGCAATTATATTTTACGGGGACCAAGTTATATCGT
>Ga0209671_1005931_pt1 | contig 12441 bp, 9 predicted proteins | sample WorMetHERISLAND2_2_FD_187401 | JGI IMG/M metagenome (GOLD analysis project Ga0209671, IMG submission 187401) | Marine gutless worms symbiont microbial communities from Max Planck institute for Marine Microbiology, Germany - Olavius geniculatus... | ecosystem: Host-associated > Annelida >...
TCTGGCGACGGCGAGCCACAGCCCGCCGCCGTTTTTGTCCATCGCTTAGCCCAACATCCGCAGGGCGTCAGCGAACCGGCAAAACCTAACCATGCGTATGCACATGCGCCCAAACTGACGCACTACCGACAAGACTGTGTCGTTGCAGCGGCGGAAAAATGGGTTAGAATACCACGTTGCATCAAGAATAAGGTGGTTGGCTATGCAACTGACATTGTTGAAATGCAAACTGCACAAGGCCCGCGTCACCCACGCGGAGCTTGAATACGAGGGTTCCTGTGCCATCGACGAGGCGTTGATGGAGACCGCGGGGATCCGCGAGTACGAGCAGATTCAGCTCTATAACCTCGCCAACGGCGAGCGTTTTACGACCTACGCGATTCGTGCCGAGGCCGGCTCCCGCGTCATCTCCGTAAATGGCGCCGCCGCCCACAAGGCATCGCCGGGGGATCGGGTCATCATCTGTGCCTACGCCGCAATGAACGAGGCCGAAGCCGATCGCTTCGAGCCGAGCCTCGTTTACCTCAACGAACACAATCGCGTTCTGCGCACGGGCTCCCAGATCCCCGCCCAAGCGGCCTGAGCGGTCGAGCACCCGCCTCCATCAGGAGCAAACTATCATGTCATCAGTGAATCAGACCCCCCAATGGCGGGCCTTGCAGGCGCATTGGGACGAGTTGTCCGGGGTTCGGATGCGGGACCTTTTTGCCCAGGATCCGACGCGACCGGAGCGGATGTCGCTGCAGGCGGCCCACCTGTTCGCGGACTACTCCAAGAACCTGATCACCGACAAGACACTGGCGCTGTTGTTCGAGCTCGCCGCGGCGGTAGACCTGCCCGGCTGGACCCGTCGCATGTTCGCCGGCGAGGCGATCAATAACACCGAGGGACGGGCGGTGCTGCACATCGCCCTGCGCAATCGCTCCGACCGTCCTATCCAGGTGGACGGCAAGGACGTGATGCCGGGGGTCAACCAGGTGCTGCAACGCTTAGGGGACTTCGTCGCTACCGTGCGCGGCGGCGACTGGAAGGGTTTTACGGGTAAGCGTATCACCGACGTGGTCAACATCGGCATCGGCGGCTCGAATCTGGGGCCACTGATGATCTGTGAGGCCCTCCTCCCCTATCAGTCCGATGACCTGCGGGTACACTTTGTCTCCAACGTGGATGGTACGCACCTGGCCGAGACGGTACGGCGTCTCGATCCTGCGACGACCTTGTTCGTGGTTGCCTCCAAGACCTTCACCACCATGGAGACCATAGCCAACGCCGAGAGTGCCAGGACCTGGTTAGTGAAGACCCTGGGCGAGGCGGCGGTCGCCGACCACTTTGTCGCGGTGTCCACGAATGAAGCCAAGGTCGTCGCGTTCGGTATCGACCCGCGGAACATGTTCGGCTTTTGGGATTGGGTCGGCGGGCGCTATTCCCTCTGGTCGGCAATCGGGTTGCCCATCGCCCTGGCCATCGGCATGGACCGCTTCGTCGAGCTCCTGGAGGGCGCCCATGCCATGGACGAGCATTTCCGATCCGCGGACCTGAGCGAGAATCTGCCGGTCATTCTCGGACTGCTCGGGATCTGGTACGCCAACTTTGCCGGTGCCCGCACCCATGCAGTGCTACCTTACGATCAGTCCTTGCGTTACCTGCCGGCCTACCTCCAGCAGGGTGACATGGAGAGCAACGGCAAACAGGTGACCCGCGCGGGCGACCCCGTGACATACACGACCGGACCCGTGGTCTGGGGCGAGCCCGGAACCGATGGTCAGCACGCCTTCTTTCAGCTCATCCACCAGGGCACCCAGTTGATTCCCGCGGACTTCATCGCCCCGGTCAACAGCCACAACCCGCTTGGCGATCACCACGCCAAGTTGATGGCCAACTTCTTCGCCCAGACCGAGGCCCTGATGCGCGGCCGCACCCAGGACGAGGCCAAGGCCGAAATGCAGGCCGCCGGAATGTCGCCCGCGAGCGCCGACGCCTTGGCCCCCCATCGCACCTTCCCCGGAAACCGGCCGACCAACACCATCCTGATGGAACGATTGACCCCCAGGAGTCTCGGCGCTCTGATTGCCATGTACGAGCACCGCATCTTCACCCAAGGCGTGATCTGGGGCATCAACTCCTACGACCAATGGGGGGTGGAGCTGGGAAAACAGCTCGCCGGGGTAATCCTGAAGGAGCTGGAAGCAGGCAAGGTGACCGCGGAGCACGATGTCTCTACCCACGGGTTGATCGAATACTTCCTGCAGCACCGAAAAGCCGAGACCTGACGCCGTCGAGCCATCGACCGCTAACAAGCGCAAACCCTGCCACAGACGTGGAGAGAAGTCGCGTTCGAAGCCCTCCGGCAAGTAGGGGCCGGTAGATTTAACTGTCGCGTCCTGAGACCTTGTCGAGAAAGCAATTTCTCAAGGCCCCTGAACCGGGTTGCACCCAATTGCGTCGGGTGTCCACGCCAAGTCCAGGTGCCGGGCGGCGCGCACTTCGTCCAGGCGGCGGACCGGCATCCGGTGGGGCGCTTCCCGGACCAGGTCCGGTCGTTCCCGCGCCTCCGCCCGGATCTTCACCAAGGCATCCACGAAACCGTCCAGCTCCTCCCGGGTCTCGCTCTCCGTGGGCTCGATCAGCAGGCACTCGGGGATCAGCAACGGAAAGTAAGTGGTCGGGGCGTGGAATCCATAGTCCAGCAGACGCTTGGCAAAGTCCATGGCGCCGGTCCCCAGCTCCTTGGCCTCCCGGTGCAGGGTAATGATCAGCTCGTGGCCGACACGACGCTTGCCGTATGCGGGCTCGAAGCCGGCCTCGAGCAGACGTTTGAAGAGATAGTTGGCGTTGAGGGTGGCAAATTCGGCCACCCGTTGCATGCCCTCGGCACCGAGCATGCGGGCGTAAATAAAGGCCCGCAACAAGATACCCATATTACTGCCGAAGGCCGTGAGGCGACCGATGCTGTCCGGGCGCGCCGTCTCATCGAGCCAGGCATAATCGGCACCGTCGTAGGTCACCAGGGGCACCGGCAGATAAGGCTCCAGGCGTTCCGATACCCCGACCGGGCCGGCACCCGGACCACCGCCGCCGTGGGGGGTGGAGAAGGTCTTGTGGAGGTTGATGTGAATCACATCGAAGCCCATGGCGCCGGGGCACACCTTGCCCAGGATGGCATTGAGGTTGGCGCCGTCGTAATAGAGCAGACCGCCGGCGCCGTGCACTGTGGCGGCGATCTTCCGGATGTTGCGGTCGAACAGGCCCAGGGTGCTGGGATTGGTGAGCATGATGCCGGCGGTGCGGGGACCGACGGCAGCCCGCAGCGCAGTGAGGTCCAGATCGCCGTCGTCCCCGGTGGGAATCTCCCTGACCTGGTAACCGCACATGACCGCCGAGGCCGGGTTGGTGCCATGCGCCGAGTCCGGGATCAGAATCTCGCGCCTATCATCGTCGTCCCCTCTGGCCCGATGGTATGCGCGGATCATCGCCACACCGGCGAATTCACCCTGGGCACCGGCGGCCGGTGCCAGGGAGACCGCGTGCATGCCGCAGATCTCCTTGAGGATCTCCTGCAGCTCGTACAGACAGGCCATGATCCCCTGTCCATGACTGGCGGGGGCCAACGGGTGACGCCCCGAAAAACCCGGCAGCGAGGCCAGGCTGTTGCAGGCCCTGGGGTTGTACTTCATGGTGCAGGAGCCCAGGGGATAGAAATGGGTATCGATGGAGAAGTTCCGCTGCGATAATCGGGTGTAGTGACGCACGATCTGGAGCTCGGAGACCTCCGGCAGATCGGGCCGCCGCTTGCGGCGCAGATGTTGCGGTAAGTCGTCCGGTGCTACGGCCAGCGCGAGCGGTGCCTGAGCGCCGGCACGGCGTCCGGGACGTGACTGGTCGTGGATGAGCATGGACGGGCAGTGGCTGAATTTCAGGTGGTTGAGTCTACCGGCCCTTACCGCGTCACTCCGGCAGGGATTACCGGAATCTGCCGAGTCAGGCCCCGCACCTATCGTCAGAAGGTTTGGTGGCTCCAGGGTACGCCGCCTGGATCCCGCCGGCGATAGGTGCGAGGCTGGGATGGCAATAAAAGTGGAGGTTCAAATCATTATACTTTCACAGTCTCCGGAGCGTGGAAACGAGCGAAGAAATTTTTTGCCTTTTTTACCTCTATGATTAGCCGGTATTGATCGGACGTGCTCTGAGAGGCTGTCTAAAAAGGCAAACCAGGTGATGTTGACATTCACAACCGACTGCTTGATTCACCCTCTCCCCAACCCCTCTCCCTCCAGGAGGGTGTCGCAAAAGGGGCACGATACGCCATGCCTCGACGATCCCGTTTCCTCTGATTTTGCTGGTAAGGCCCCATCTCCTACGTCCAACCAGCCGTTGGAAATCCTGGGTAGGTCGAAATCGAAATCGGGATCGCAATCGGAAATTCGATTTCGATCTCAATCTCGATTTGAGCTTTTACGACACCCTCTCCAGGGAGAGGGGCTTTGGGGGATTCGGCTCTCATCCTGCACCGATGACATATTGCGGGGGTTTAGGCAGATGACAACAGTCGGTTGGTGTTAAATGTCAACGCCACCTAGCCCGATCCCTTCCCGCAGGCCCCGCACCTATTGCCTGGGCACACCCTGGTGTCGCTGGATCTCTCGGTGATAAGTGCAGGACAAACCGGCACCTAAATCCAAGGGGTTACCGCTGGCGCGTAAGACTCGGATGGAAAATCGAGCTATCATTCGGTTGTCCTGCCCGATCCGGAATTTTCACGCCATGTACCACAAAACCATCGCCGAGCTGGCGGTCTGTCTGCGCCGGGGCGAGCTTACGAGCACCGACCTTACCCGCCACTATCTGGCACGGATAGAACGCCTGGAGCCGCGCCTCAACAGCTACATCAGTGTCGACGCCGCGGGCGCCCTGGCGGCGGCCGACCGCGCGGATGCGCGGCTGGGCCGGGATGAGGGCGGTCCCCTCACCGGCATTCCCATCGCCCACAAGGACATCTTCTGCACCAAGGGGCTCCGGACCAGCTGCGGCTCGCGCATGCTGGACAGCTTCATCGCGCCCTACGACGCCACCGTGGTGGAGCGGCTGGAGCAGGCCGGGGTCGTGATGCTCGGCAAAACCAACATGGACGAGTTCGCCATGGGTTCCTCCAACGAAACCAGCTACTACGGGCCGGCGCGGAACCCCTGGGACCTGCAACGGGTCCCCGGCGGGTCCTCCGGCGGCTCAGCGGCGGCGGTGGCCGCCCGTCTGTGCGCGGCGGCCACCGGCACCGACACCGGGGGCTCCATCCGGCAACCGGCCGCATTCTGCGGGGTTACCGGCATCAAGCCCACCTACGGACGGGTATCGCGCTACGGCATGATCGCCTACGGCTCCTCCCTCGATCAGGGCGGCATCATCGCCCGCACCGCCCAGGACTGCGCCCTGCTCCTGCAGGCGATGGCCGGGTTCGATCCCAGGGATTCCACCAGCGTCGAGCGGCCCGTGCCCGACTATCCCGCCGGCCTGGATACGGACATCGCCGGGCTGCGCATCGGCGTCCCGGAAGAGTGGCTCGGGACGGGCCTGGACCCGGGGGTCGGCACCGTCGTTACGGACGCCTTGACTCGCTTCGAGACCATGGGCGCACGGGTCGAACGGATCCGACTCCCCCATAGCCCCTTGTGCGTCGCCGGCTATTATGTGGTAGCCACGTCCGAGGCCTCGTCCAACCTGGCCCGCTACGACGGGGTACGCTTCGGGCACAGATGCCGGAATCCCGCCGATCTGACGGACCTCTACCAACGCTCGCGGGCGGAGGGCTTCGGCACCGAGGTCAAACGGCGCATCATGATCGGTACCTACGCCCTCTCCGCCGGCTACTATGACGCCTACTACCTGAAGGCCCAGAAGATCCGCCGCCTGATCGCCGACGATTTCCGGCGGGCGTTCGAACAGGTCGATGTCATCATGGGGCCGGTGGCCCCGACCCCCGCCTTTCCCCTGGGCGCCAAAACCGACGACCCGGTCCGGATGTACCTGAGCGACATCTACACCCTCTCCCTCAACCTCGCCGGCCTCCCCGGCATGTCCATCCCCGCCGGATTCAGCGCGGACCTGCCCGTGGGTCTGCAACTCATCGGGAGCTATTGGGACGAGACGCGCCTGTTGTCCATCGCCCACCAGTGGCAACAGACCACGGATTGGCACCGGGCTGCCCCTGATTTTGAACCCTGAAGGTGCAAGTGGCCAGTCTGCGCCTTATAGATCTTCGACCCAAGGGCCTGGAGCCGGTCGATCTGCGAATCGCAACCGGCGAGCTGGTCTTCCTCTCCGGTCCCTCCGGCTCGGGAAAGAGCCTGCTCCTGCGCGCCGTCGCCGATCTGGATCCGCATGCCGGCGAGGTCCTGATCGACGACGTTCCCCGTTCGGCCATCTCCGCCCCCGCGTGGCGCCGCCGGGTCGGCCTGCTCCCGGCCGAATCCCATTGGTGGGGAGACCGGGTCGGCGATCACTTTTACGATCCCGGCTCCCGGGCCGGAGAAATCGACGCTGAGATTACCGATCTCCTGAACCGGCTCGATTTCAGTGCCGACGTACTGGGCTGGTCCGCCTCCCGGCTCTCCACGGGCGAGCGCCAGCGTCTGGCCCTGGCCCGCCTGATCGCCAACCGCCCCGAGGCCCTGTTGCTGGACGAGGCCACCGCCAACCTGGATCCCCTGAACCGGGACCGGGTGGAAGCCATCGTCCGGGACTATCGGCGGGATCGAGTGGCAGCGTTGTTCTGGGTCAGCCACGACCCGGAGCAACGCCAGCGCCTCGCCGGGCGGAGTCTGGTCATCCGCAACGCACGGCTGGAGCCGGAGTCGTGGAGCTGATCGCGCTCAGTCCCTGGGATCTCACCCTGGCCGCGGGTCTGATCCTGCTGCTGGCCCTCATGTCCTGGCGCCTGCATTTGGGGGTGGAGCGGCGGATGCTCATCGCCGCCGCCCGTAGCACGGTGCAACTCGTCCTCCTGGGACTGGTGCTCGGCATCCTGTTCGAGCTTCGCAGCCTGCCCTGGATCGGCGTCCTGGCCCTGTTCATGCTGACGGTGGCCGGTTGGGAAGTAATGGCGCGCCAGCAGCGACGCTACCGCGGTCCCTGGGGAATGGGTATCGGCACCCTGTCCATGTTCCTGTCCTCGTTCAGCGTCACCCTGCTCGCCCTGCTGCTGGTGATTCGCCTCGAGCCCTGGTATCAGCCCCAGTATCTGATTCCCCTGCTCGGTATGCTGCTGGGTAACACCATGAGCGGCATCGCCATCGCCCTGGATAATCTCACCCGCCACGCCTGGGAAGGCCGCGGTCGGATCGAGGCCCGGCTGCTGCTCGGCGCGGACTGGGACACCGCCATCGCCGACGTCCGCCGCGACGCCCTGCGCTCCGGCCTCATCCCTATCATCAACGCCATGGCGACCGCCGGCATCGTCAGTCTGCCGGGAATGATGGCCGGCCAGATCCTGGCCGGCAGTCCACCCCTGGAGGCGGCCAAGTACCAGCTACTTATCATGTTCCTGATCTCCGCCGGCACCGGACTGGGGAGCGTCGCGGCGGTCTGGATCGGCTCCCGGCGCCTGTTCGACGAACGTCACCGCCTGCGGCTGGACCGGCTACGCGCTACTAGGTAGTGTTGACAATTGAAGAGGAGGACCGTAGGGCGGGAAAGTGTAGCGCATCTCGCCACAAGCGCATCCCGCCGCTATCCTGACGGCGGGATGCGGCCACCGAGCGTCCCTGCTCAGCGGCCTTTCCCGCCCTACGCGGGCTGCCTGGTGGGCCAGCCGCGAGCTCCCAAAGCCGCAACACCCTTGCCCGTGACTACAGCCTATCCACCGTGGCCTCAGGACAATTGCTCGTCACCGCCGGCGATCAGGGCCATCCGCACCAATTCGGCCAGGGAGCTTGCGCCCATCTTGTCCATTACCCGCGCCCGATGCGCCTCTACCGTCTTGGCGCTCACTCCCAGTACAGTGGCGATCTCCTTGTTGGCGCGGCCCTCGGTAACCATCTCCATGACCTCGTGCTCGCGGGGCGTCAGCTCCGCCAGGCGGACGGCGATCTCCGCCCGTCGTGACTGGAGCGCACGTCGTTTCTCGTCAAATTCCAGGGCGTTGCGGATGCTGGTGAGCAACTCTTCGTCATGAAAGGGTTTCTCGATGAAATCCACGGCCCCGGATTTCATGGCCTTGACGGCCATCGAGACATCACCGTGTCCGGTAATAATGATTACCGGGAGCCGGGAATCCTTCCGCGCGAGATGGGCCTGCAGCTCCAAACCGCTCATTCCCGGCATCCGTACATCGAGGAGCAGACAGCCGGCCCGCCCCGGAAAGTAGCCGCTCAGGAATTCATCCGCCGAACCATAGGTTTTGACCTGCATGCCGATGGATTCGATGAGCCACTTGAGCGAGCTGCGCATCGCCTGGTCGTCATCCACGACGAAGACCGTAGGTGTGGGGCCGCTGTTCATGGGTGCTGCTCCTCCGAATCCGAGCTGAAACGCCTTGGGTCAGCCCACGGCCGCGAGTAATCGGCGTGCCGATGGCGCAACCGGGAGCCGGATAAAGAAGACAGCCCCTTTCCCCGGGATGGGCTCCGCCCGGATACTCCCCCCGTGGTTCTCAATGATCGTCTGACTGATCGGTAGCCCCATGCCCATGCCCGATTCTTTGGTGGTGAAGAAGGGCTCGAACAAAGATTGCATGCGCTCGGGCTCGATGCCCGGACCGGAATCCCGCACGACGACTTCGGCCTCGTCGCCGATCAAGCGGGTACGCACGGTCAGCTGCCGCGCCGCGGGCGGTACCTCCTGCAGGGCATCCAGCGCATTCTGCACCAGGTTGAGCAGGACCTGCTCGATCTGCACCAGATCCACGTCTACCACAATCCCGTCCGGCTCCGGATCGAGCGTGATCGCAAAGCCCATCCGGTCGGTATCGAACTCCACGAAGGAGCACACCTCCCGTACTAGCTGGTTGAGATCGACTTCGGATTGGATCGGCGGCTGCTTGCCGACCAGCGACCGCAGCCGGCGGATGATCTCGCTGGCCCGTTGGGCCTGCATCGTGATCTGGCCCATGGCATCCAGAAGCTCCTGACGTGGCCCCAGGTTGCCTTGCAGCCGGCGACTGCAGCCGTTGGCGAAGTTGACGATGGCCGAGAGCGGCTGATTGAGCTCGTGGGCCATCCCCGTAGCCACCTCGCCCATGGTGGTCAAACGGCAGACATGGACCAGCTCCGCCTGATGCCGGCGCGATTCCTGCTCGGCGCGACGCACCGCCGTGATATCCCGGGCATAAATGTTCACGTAACCCAGCTCCTGAATCGGGGCCAACAACAACGAATAGATCTGGTCGTCGATCTCCGTCTCGCGTTCGAGCGAACGCCCATCTCTCAGTGCCTCACCGACCTCCTCGATCCGCTCCGTAGGTAACAGATCGCCTTCCTGGGTACCCCAGGCGCTAAGCAACGGCGAGCCGGCGGCATTGGCGTAGACCACCAGCCCGGATGGGTTCACACGCAGAATCGGGTTAGGGCTTTCACTGGCGAACCGAGCCAGGCTCTTGATCTCCTGCTCCGCCTCCCTGCGTTTGGTGATGTCATGCATGTAGACGGTGTAGACGAACTTGTCATCCAGCTGGATCGGCACGATGGACAGCTCCACCGGAAGCTCGGAGCCATCCGCGCGGCGGGCCATCAGCTGACCCCGGGCTTGGGAGATCCGGCCCTCCCGCCGGGCGCGCCTTGAATCCTTTAACAGACCGAGAAAGCGCCTTCTACCGTACGGGGTCAGAAAGAGCTTGCTGAAGCTGGCCCCGATCGCCTGATCGCGGGTCAGTGCGAGGGTACGCTCCGCGGTGGGATTGAGCTCGATGACTTTCCCCTTGCGACTCAGGGTCGCGATGGGATCGAGAGAGGCCTCCATGATGGCGGCCTTGAGGGCCTTGCTCACGCGCATCTCGCTCGCGTGCCTGCGACTCATCTCCTCGCGCGCATTGAGCACGAGCTGGGTGAAGTGCTGGATCCACTCTTCGAGCAGCACCAGCTGGTTGGCACCCCGTTTAAAACCCGGATGTTCAATGCCGAGCGCGCGCTGTGAAAACCCGACCATGCGTTTGAGCACCTTGTTCAGGCGCGCCGAGACCAGATAGATCACCAGCGTGAAGACCAGGATGTAAACGAGCGCGGCCCTGATGCGCTGCTGCTGCTCGAAGTTACGCACCCGGCCGGACATCTTGGCGACGCTGTGGTGGGAGATGAAGGTCGCGAGCAGGAGATTCCAATCCGTGCCTTCGTATTCCAGCAGCGACTGGGTCGTGATCAGATAGTCGTCCTCCCACCCGGAGAGCCGGGTACCGGGGGTCAGCAAGCTCGGATCGATGCTTGCCAGGATGCGTTGTTCGTCCACGTCCACCAATGCCACGGCCGCGAGGTCGGAGGACAACCCCCGCTGAGAGGCAGCAAGAAACTCGTCGTTGATAGGTACGACCACGGTCAGGTCACCCATCCTGTAGCCACCCATGTCTTCGACCGCATCGCTCACCAGCAGATAGGGCCGTTCGTCAAGGCGGGTAACGACCGTGCGTATCTCGCCGGTATCCATGAATTTTTCGCCCATGCCTGGGTCCAGCTCCTGCGGTAGCTCCGCGTCTCCGGATTGGTAGACCTCCCGGATGCGACCACGGGTGTCTACCAGCAGGATGTGGCTGGGTGTGGAGAGTGCGTTACGCCCGATGAAATCGGTCAGCCAGGGTGGGGAGGACTGACGATAGACGACCGGCTCGAACATCGCTTGCGGCGACCAGAACAGGGGCTCCAGGTACTCCGCCAAGCTGCGGTGATTCGCCAGCAACCGAGCGGTGATCGCATAGTTTTTCAGGTATTGATCGAACCGGATCAGGCTCTCCCGGGCCCGTCGATCGAGCCGCACCTCCAACTCCTTGTCGGCGATCTTCTTGATCGCTCGCCCCTGAATCCGGTCCAGCACCCCCCAGACGGCTAAACCCACAGCTATCCCCACCAGGATGGAGATGAGGGGCATCGGCACAAGACGCAAAAATCGATAGAAAAATCGCTTGGCAGGGATAGCGTTCAAAGTACTCACCGGGCGCCGCGGTGGAGTTCCGGAGAAGATTCGAGTCCAAGCCGACTTTCATCACCGACCGTGACCAGTATAATCCACCCTATCACTTATATATCAACCACTACCCAATTACTTAGTTTTTAGACAGTCTCTTAGGCTATTTTCTGAGTATCGATTCCGCGTAATCTTGAAGGAAGCCATATGCGCTTATTTCATCCAACCTAACTTTTCTCTCGTATTGTCTACCTATTGTTCCATAATCTTTATTGATTTCAATCTCTGCTTCAAAAACGAAAGTGGCATTTCCTTTTAGAAGGATATTATTACCTGAGTTTTTATCAACACCACACTCAACCATTCCACCTTTATTGTAGACAGATATCGATTCTCCATATTCTGAAATGCCATGTAATGCAGATACATACGCAGAGGCAGACATTGCAGTACCACAAGAATATGTGATACCTACTCCTCTTTCGTATGTAACAACAAATATACTATTTTTTCCGAGCGGCTTCAAAAAGCTGACATTTACACCGTTTGGAAAAAGATGAGAGTTATTCGCTTGAATACCACATTGTTCAACAACGGATTCTTCTATCTCATCAACAATAGCAACGATGTGCGGATTAGGAACGCTTAGTGCGGTGAATCTGAGGCTAGATGATAGCTCTTCTATCATCTCACCCTTAAACGATGTAGTGTCTACTGACATAGGTAGCGAACTTGGCAACATAGAGACTGGACCGATTTCAGCCTCAAATGTTTCTATGCCTCGGTATATTTGCTTTCCATGCTTAACTGAAAGAACGGATTTCATGGTTTCAACGGTTACTTCCTGTTTCATTAACCGTTCTGAGCAATAGCGGCCTACACAGCGCAAACCGTTACCGCACATTTCTGCCTCACCACCATCAGGGTTAAACATTCTCATTTTGCAATCTGCGAATTTTGAAAATTGATAAAACAATACTCCATCAGAACCAATTCCACTATCTCGATTACAAACGGATCGAGTTAGACCAGCCCTTTTTTCTTCGGGAATATTGCTGTTAGTGTCTATGGTTTCGTCGATTAAAACAAAATCGTTACCTGAACCATGGCATTTCAAAATACTTAATTTCACGGCACTTTTTCTTATTTAGACTGACTTGGTGAAGGCTAGATGCATGGCTTGTCCAAAAAGCTACGAACAAACTGAAGCGGCGTTTGGTAGTGCGTCAGTTTGGGCGCATGTGCATACGCATGGTTAGGTTTTGCCGGTTCGCTGACGCCCTGCGGATGTTGGGCTAAGCGATGGACAAAACGGCGGCGGGCTGTGGCTCGCCGTCGCCAGAA
>Ga0209671_1005932_pt1 | contig 12440 bp, 5 predicted proteins | sample WorMetHERISLAND2_2_FD_187401 | JGI IMG/M metagenome (GOLD analysis project Ga0209671, IMG submission 187401) | Marine gutless worms symbiont microbial communities from Max Planck institute for Marine Microbiology, Germany - Olavius geniculatus... | ecosystem: Host-associated > Annelida >...
GTATATTTCCACTCATCACTAGGCCTAAAAATAATCCCCATGCTTCCAATTGCCATCTGCACCTAGAAAAATAACCTGCATTTATAAAATTTTCATTGGACCTTCAACAATATCAGTGCAGTTTTAGTATGCTTTCAAAGTTTTACTGAAAAATACTGTTTGCATCTAGTCTGAAATGTTGCAGTAACTGAAAAAGTTCTCATGTACTATTTACTCACAGCGTGTCAGCTTGTTGACGCGCTATAGCTATGCTCTAGGGTGTCTTTGGCACAGATTGTTGTATGTCTGTGTGTCTGTAATGGATGTGTTGTGGCTAAATGGTGCAAGACAGGGTCGAGGTTGCTATTGATCACTAATGGAAAGTTGCATGTTAGCTTTCAAATGACCTGAAAATCGATGACCTTGAATGACCTGAAGTGGAAAAAGATGATGTGGATGCTGAAAGATATTGCAGTGGATTGGAGAGACAGAAACTTGACTGAAAAGTTGTACTTGGGACAAAAAAACTGTTATAGCTGTTAGACACATGTTTAACTGCTGCACATGTATACATTTCGGAGCATTATGTTCAAACGCCATTTTTCTGTAATTTATCTAGGTTAGGCTGGTCGCCAAAAGTGGGCGTAGTCTTCAGGAACTGTTATAGTAATCATTTTTTACACATTGGATGCCCTTTATATCATCAAACCAACTGTATCAGACCACTGAAGAATTATCAGATACCGACATAAAAAGAGCATAAGAAACAAATAAACAGAAATAATTCCTATTGACAGCAGAATGGAGACGAGATGACAGTTCAGTCTCTGTGTTGTACAAGACCTTTGGATATCAAGTCTGGTATTTCAACAGCCAACCATGGTCCAAGCTGTGCAGCACACATACACACCTGTTGTATGCTATGTTAATGCAATTAACATTCACACAGAGAACAACTCAGTTGTAATGTCACACCAACTGTAGCACTATTATCATTCTAATAACACTAGCTCTATTTTTCTCATCATCAGACGATTAAACTGTGTTCAGTAACTCAACTGGTGTAGTGGTGTAATCTCATAACATTCAGGCTGCAGTTCGAATCTCACAGCAGATCATTCACTGGTAAGCAAATTGTTAGCCTACTGTGTCAGAGTGTGTTCAGGTCAACTCAGCCTCCTACCCTCAGAGAGGTGAGGAATCAGTTTTAGGGCTACAGGGTGAAGGCTGGGACAAAGTGTGTACAACATGCACTGTAATGGATAGTATGGATTTAAACTGACATCAAACTTGGGTAGTAGAATGATCGATAAAAAATCAAAGTGATCCAGCTGCCATTCCAGCAGCACACAGAAAATGCGGTAAAATTTAGTAGCAGTTAATCACATAAACTTATCAGATATTCCCAGATAACAGCACAGGCCTGGCTTTCTGTGATATCAACTGGAAAATCTGCAGATGCTGTAGACATTGTCAGCAGATGGATAACAATTTTATAGTAATTTTTATTACTTTGTCTACACGATGAAAACATTTCATGCAAACATACACTGAATCACAGATGCATCAAGAAATATCAGCAACAACTTACCCCTAAAGCCATTGCATGACCAATGCCAAACTTTGGCACATTACGAGCCCACAATGGCTTGAAGTGGTCTGTCATGCATATTTTGCCTCCTCTGTCACAAAATCAACAAAAAATTCACTGTCTAATTTGACTAACATTAATTTTTAATTAATTAATTAATTAATTAATTAATGCATATTTTGCCTCCTCTGTCACAAAATCAACAAAAAATTCACTGTCTAATTTGACTAACATTAATTGCAGCATCAGCACAAGAAGTTTCGTTGCATGTCTACAACTAATATCAGCATGAATATTTAATAATTACTATTCTATCTGAAAACTAGGCCTACTGATTGCTATTGTCGTTCACTTTTTTTATTTTTGCTTTCTATCATAAACTCATAAAATTACCAACAAATATGTTGATGCAAAATATGTTACAGTACCTGTACATTTTTGCAGTTTTTCCATCTAGTTCTGGAATTGCTATCTCTGGAGCTGTAGTTGGATACATCACAGGAATCTGTACACAAAGTTCACTTCATTTGATCACTGATTTACTAATCATTTGCAAATAATCCCCTTATATGCCATAACGGATACCTTAATAATTGCAGAATTCCAGGAAGCAACAACGTAGTTACAACAAAACTGAACAGGTGACAGATGTTGCTAGATAGAGAGTTAAAATCAAAATACTTGAACAAGTAACAAAATGCAAATGGCAACGCTAACATAATATAACAATACAGAAACATAATACAAGGCTGATTGTTTTACAGACAGTTCAGTTGCAGGATGGTTCTGCTGCAGGACGTTTTGGCCTCAAAATGCTTTGGCCACCAAAGTAGTAGTAAGGCCTAATATTTATTTAAAACAAGAATTACTTTGCTGAGAGGAGATGAAAGACAATTGCAAAAGTGAGTACAAAGTTTAAAAAACTCTGCCTAGTGTGCACTGTAGACACTGGACATAAAACAATTCACTGGCGGCCAAATCGTCCCATAGTCAAACTAGCTCTACTTCAGTTATTCTAATGAAGAGATCCAGAGTATCATCAAGATAATGTACAGTATGGTAGAAGAAAAACTGAGATTGACTGTAATCTGTTACATAACTTGTGGACCTAAAACTAGCACCTGGCATAGTCATATATATATGTACTCAATCAGGGTTCCCACTGTGGTCACAAAATAAAATTCAAGCACTTTTCAAAGACTTTCAAGGACTGCCGACATTAATTTTCAAGGACTAAATGTTGACATCAGGATTCATAATGAATTGTGGCTGTAACAACTGCAGAATGCCATGCCATGCAAGCACAGCGCGTAAAAAAATTGTAAAGAAAATGTGAAATTAGACCATACGGTGCAAATAAATTCCATAACTTTCAAGAACCAACCTTGTTTTCAATGACTTAAGGCCTTGACTTTAAAGAAAAAAATTCCAGGATATTCAGAAAATGTGTGGAAAGCATGCTCAATACTTTGCTGAAGCATTCAAAGTCCAAAAGATTGCTGACTTAATAAACAGCAATTAATATCATTGGTAACTTTACCAAGACTGAATAACATGAACTTACATCAAATTCCACGTCGAACTCGTACTTGAGGAGTTCGTGAATGTACCAGCATTTGCCAAACCACCGAGTTCCTTCTTTGTTTGACTCCAATCGAAACCAGTCAATGTCCGCTGCCTTGTTGTTTTCAACATACTAACACACAAACCATGAGAACAGTCACACACATAAACACAAATAACATGAACAAATACAACTAAGAAATCACTTGTCAATCAACAGATTACATCATTTTTACACGCAAAAGCAGCTACTGCTTTCAGCGCGTCTTAGCCATCGCAATTCTGTCTGTCTGTCCGTCACACGGGTGGATCAGTCAAAAATTGTGCAAACTAAGATCACCAAATCTTCACCGTCGGCTGCCTGAAAGACTCTAGTTTCAGGAAATGTAAAGCTTTTCCATAAGTTTGAAGAGGATCACCCCGAACAAGAGCGCTAAATGAGAAGGGGTGGGCAAAATTTGCAATTTTTGGCCAATAAGTCGCTGTATCTCAGTAACGGTGCGAGATAGGGCCTAGATTACTATTAATCACTAACAGGAAGTCGTACACTGGCTCTTGATTGGCGTCAAATTCAATGACCTTGAATGACTTTGGATGCCAAAATAGGGGGTTTTGTGGATTTTTTGGCGATTTCGGGCTGTGACAGAAGTCTATTCTAGAATTAAGACTCTCCTCAATCGCCGGTATTACGACGACAAAATTTTTGGATTTCATCATTGGGAATCGGTTAAATTTGTCCAGTTACATTGTGAGCGATTAGATTTGCTGAGAATTGTTCAGTTACATAGGTCAAAGTTTTTAAATAGACTTTTTGACAGTGGGAATCAAGTGATTTGTCAGTGTTTGTCATGGTGTCGGCGGAGCAACGGGTATAGAAAATTGTGCAACGAATATAACATTTTAGATTGTAGCCCATTGCATTTTGATGTATTTGCTAAGTTTAAGTATGTGTGTGATGGTCGATAAATTTGCTTTTATTCTATTTTAAATTTCATTGGTTAGTTTATTTTTATTTTATGTGCATGTATATCTTTATTGATTTGAACATTTATCTGTCAGTCTATCTGTATCTGTCTGCCTGTCTATCTGTCTGTCATTTCATTTTTACTACCTGAGTGGTGAATAAACGTATATATATAAATGTTAAGACACCCAAATTTTGGCTGTAGGTAAAACAAGTAATGACACATAAAAAATGGTTTCAGAATGGCACAGACATGCTGCTTATCACAACAAGCACTGCCGATGACCTTCTTGGAAATATCAACATCGATGACCTTGAATGACCTTTAACCCCCAAAATAGCAGATTTTAGTGAATTTTTTTCACAATTTTGCGCTGCGACATGCATTTCAAGAGTGAACTGCACCAAAATGGCTGGAGATAGACCAAGACAACCTGTGTATGTAATTTTCTTCATGGAATGTAGATTTTAGCAGTCCGAGTCTGGACCCTCTAGATTCAAGCAGGCCTGCGCACATGTGTGTCAAAGTGGGGTACCACTGTAAAAAGTGGTTATTTATCCTCTGTTGGCTTGTCTAGCATTTAAATGGTTGCAGATAAACACAGCCATGCTGCTTACCGTAACAAGCACTGACGACGAGCTTCTTCCGAATATCAACATTGATGACCTTGAACCCTAAAAATATTGATTTTAAGTGATTTTTGGCGATTTTTGGCTGCAAGAGTGAATTGCAATGAAATGAATGGAGACAGACTAAGATTACCTGTGAACAGGAACTGCTATAGGCTCATGACCTTGAATGACCTTGAATGCCAAAATAGGGGGTTTATGAATTTTTTGGCGATTTTGGGCTGCGACAAGTCTATATCATTCACAAGGCGGCGCCATGCCCGTGACGCCACACGTTATGCTACGGCCGATGTATACATATACATGGAAGTAAACAAAATGTCAAGCTTAATCGATTTCAATCATCTGCAAACCATTTTATTATCTGTAGTCTACTCTAGAATTAAGACTTTCTCCTCAATCGCCATTATTATGACAACAAAGTTATAAATCTTAAGACACCCAAATTTTGGCCGTAGGTGAAACAAGTAATCGCAAAAAAAGTGGTTATTTATCCTCTGTTGGCTTGTCCAGCGTGTAAATGATTGCAGATAGGCACAGCCATGCTGCTTATTGTAACAAGCACTGATGACGAGCTTCTTATGAATGTCAACATCGATGACCCTGAATGACCTTGAACCCTAAAAATATTGATTTTAAGTGATTTTTGGCTGTAAAAAAGTGAATTGCAACGAAAAAGATGGAGATAAACTAAGATTATCTGCGAACAGGAACTGCTATAGGCTTTCGCGCATCTCGTGAGCATTAGCTCAAATTTCTTGTTTGACTAAGTCAACATAGTTGAACAAGCAAACAAGCCATTCGCTTAAACAAGTTAAGTTTATAAACTGGAAATGGCCAGTAACAACATACTACGAGCCCACAATCATGCGAATGTAGTCATGAATTAGCATTTTCGAAACCACCTAGCCATGACACACAGCGTCATATTCAGTGTCCTATAGATCACAGCTGACATCGTAGGCTAGAAACCACCGAGCCATTTTCTGTCGCATACCGGTATCCATATGGTATAACACGAAACAGTATCATGAGTGAGATGCATCGATTCAACTTGTACCTTTATTAAAGACTGGTATTCCTCTTTAAGTCGTTGAACCCATAACTCGCCATCTCGTGGCCCTGCTTTCGTTTTAAGCAGTGGAATAGAAGCAAGTTGTTTCCGAGTAGCTTCGTCAACCATTTCTCCTTTGTTGACAAACAGCAACTGTATTTCGCTCACATTGACTTCACTAAATATCGGAAACCACAGAAATTATATAGTAAGTAAATCATGGTAGATACGGACGATACGGTAAATGTGTATACATCCGCGTCAGTACAGTCCCACTCCCCAGAACCGCGGTCGTTCACAGCCCTCTAGATTAGATCTATTTCGAGGGCCATGGGTCGTTCGCCGCCGTTGCCGCAGCCGCCGCCGTTTAAGCTTCGGACCGCAACCAACTGTTAAGTTAGGAGGTCCCGGACCGCCGGTTCCACGCCGTCGACGTGAGCAGACGTGCGCGTCCTCGTCGTGGTCGTCACAGTAGTGCCAACTGCCGATGGTGATTGACAATCAGTGAATGAATATAAATCAGAATGACTAATGAGCATTAGATCGACAATCATTGGTTATAGTTCGTATTTGTACTTTGCACGGTATTTTGTGGTTACACGTTTTTGGCCATTTGCTAAACTTTTTTACATAATGACGCAATTGTAGGCCTACTGTGGTAACGCGTCTGATCCGATCAGCGAAGTTACTGTACGCCGGGCCCGGTTAATACTGCGATGGGTGACTGCCTGTAACCAACTGCCTAGGTCAACTCAGCCTTCCATCCCTCCGGGGTAGGTAAATCGAGTACCGGCCTATCTGGCTGGGGTTAAGGCGGGACGCGTTCACCTCTGTCGGGTGGCAGGTAACAAACACTGTGTGATCCCATATGACAAGTGACGCTCCGTAGCTCTGAGATGGGTTCGCTCATTAAGAGCTATATTCGGACCTTTACTGCGCTCACTTCTGCAGTGTAATATACGAGTTACTAATGTGACTCCATGGGAAAACGGTAGTTTATTGTAGGCCTATGTCGTTACGAATCACGTAAAGGCTGTTGCTTTTGGGTCTCAAACGCTTTGAGCATAGTCCTCAATAAGCGTACAGTAGCCGCTCCTGGCAGAAATAATGCATTTTGTGCAAAACTTTCACTTGGTTATAGAATGGAAGATCGACAGATTTTTCAAACGCGTTTTCCTCGAAACGACTTAAACTTAGGATGGTTTCTGTTCTGAACCCTTCGATTGTAAACGTAGAGTTCAAAATTCAAATTGATCATTGTGAATAGGCTTACAGGTTAGGTAGGCCGACAACACTGCAGCATGAATTCCATGATACTCAACCAGATAAGCAGACTACACGAATACTGTAGGCCTATATAAACAGCAGCCTCTAATTATCGTGAGCGAAGTTCTTCAATAAATTATGTGTGAACAGACACAACAAGTTCGTTAACAAAGTATTTATTTACACAGTGCACAAGGACACAACAGACTTGCGACAAGGCAAACTAAACATGACTGTTTCATGTACAAACGTTATATACAGGGTGGGCCAAAAAATGGCACCATTTATTGTACATCTTATAACTTTATCAAATATTAACCGGTTTTCAAATGTTTTTCACTATCAGAATCAGGGGACAACTTGTAATTGAAAAATCACTATAGATCCCACTACTTATCAAGTGTGTCGCTACATTATCTTGTGAAATATCAAACGACGCACTCAAGCCGGCGAGGCCATTGACCAGTTGCGTGATCAACGTTGATCGAGCCTGCCAAGTGGCCCCCAAACAACCGGACTTAAATCCAGTCAGTTACGCGGTTTGGGGTGTTCTTCAACAAATGGCCTATCAATTTTGACGATTCACGACAGGCAACCAGCTGAAGCAGGCGATTGTCACTGAGTGGAGCAAACTGCCGCAGCATTTGGTAGGCCTAAATCCCGCTATTGGTCAGTGGTGTCGCATTCTTGGATGCATCGTCCAGCAACAAGGCGGACACATTAAACATTTGACGTAAAAACTGTGAGATGTGACTTTTTAGACAATAACTGAGACAACAAACACGTTTCTGTTATTAATTTTTTTAAATGTGTTGTTGCAGAAGTGGTCTTGTTTTTAATTGTTATTCTCTTAAGACCCTGATATTTCACAAGGTAGTGTAGCGACACACTTAAGATGTGGTGAGATTTATAGTGACGGTTTTATTACAAATTGTCTTCTGATTCTGACGGTAAAAAAGTTTGAAAATCGGTTAATATTTGGTGAAATTATAAGGTGTGCAAAATGGTGCAATTTTTTGGCCCACCATGTACAGTGGCATAGATGAGTAGCGTATAGATATTTTAACGCCAGCTTGATGTGATATATATGTGTCGAGAGGTAACATTCATCCCCCAGTAATCTGGCCAATCCCCTCAGTAATCACATACAAATCCACCCCGGGGAATCAACGGCGCCAACTATCCCTTCTCCCCGTATCACCAGTAGCCAATGTCTATATATCCATAAACATTTACCTTATCCAACCATAAAATTTAAGCCGCAAAATACGATAATCTTTGATCGGTCCATGAAAGAATAACTCTATGTTTAGCAGCCAGACATTCTGGAAGAGTATGGAGAAGATGTATCTAACTGCTAAACCGCTTCCCACAATCTTTTCGAACAATTATCACATACTGCGCGACCGACAATAATGACTAAGTAATAGATCATAATCCGCACGCGTACACTGCGGAAAATAGCGCCTAAAGAAATAAGAAAAAATATCGGCGTCGACTTCGTCGTATGCGGCCGGTCGTCCTGTTGCCGTGACTGCGACTGGGAGAGATGCGTCATTTTCTAGCGACCTTCATCTTTGACCTTTTGAACTGAAAGTAATGTAAAACATAAATGGCACATCACACCGATGATCAGTTAATACTATAGCGCTCGCACCATTTTTTCGACGTAAGAGCCCGTAGGCTAATGGACAGCCAGACAAACAGACAGGTGGGACTGGGACGAGACGGACAGGCGAGACACGTAATGAGGCTTGTGGCCCAAACTCCACTGCATATACCTCATAGTACAACAAAAAAGTATACGTAACTCAAGATATACCACAATTGTTATGCTATAGGCTTTCATTTTTTCGTGAACTTGTGAAATTTGCTGCGGATTTGCTGCGAACTTTCGAGTTCTTGTAAACTCAGTTCGTTGTGCAGCTTGTTAATATGCTGACACTTTTGGATTAAATGCTTTATAGCGCTTTCGAAAGTGATGTGCCTCTGCGTTATGTAATAGGCTATTTACACGTATTGTGCGTAGGGGCCTACTGCATCACGTTGTACAAACAGTCAGCGACAGACTGACGCAAGTGGAGTTTGGTCAGGACATTAAGACGCAGTAGCGGCGACTTAGTGGCACTGGCAGATGAGCACGGCGCTAGCGAGTCTTCGCTGGAAGTCGTCGTGAAGTTTGTCTCCACCGCGCGGCACGCGGTACAGAAACATGTTCAAGTTCATCAGACACAGAGCTTTGCCGTTCATCATGAACCTGGACGTGTCGACATCATCGTTCGCCATCTTGAACCGCAGCGCCGTCTGCCGGAGCCAGCTGTGAACGTCGTCACGTGACCACTGGCGCGGGTCTGCATAGCAACGTAATACACATCCACTAATAATACGTACCAATATGGCGTTACTTAAGTAAACCTCGCGGTTACTATATAATTTTGTAACTTTAGCAAAACACCCGATGTTAGCGAAATTATGCGCTAATAATACGCTGTCCATTGGCAATCAAAATGCCAAATTTCAGTTAAATCCGCTGAAGCAAACAATAGTTACAGTGGTTTGTGTGAGGTGACCCCAAAACACTTCAGTTTCAAGTTTTTGCGGATTACGTCAGACACAAAAGACCTGAAACTGAAGTGTTTCGGGGTGACCTCACAAAAGTTGCTTTAACTATTGTTTGCTTTGGCAGATTTATTTGAAATTTTGCATTTTGGTTGCCAATAAATAATGCATTGTTAATACGGAATTTTGCAAGAATTGGGTGTTTTCTGTTAGAGTTACGAAAATGTACATTAACCGCAGGGTTTACTTATGTAACGCCATATTGGTAACGGTGATATTTTGTTATTGATATTCAACAATTCGTAACTCCGCTCAGAAATAATATTTCTAAACGAGATTTGGTGATCTCTTTAGCAATTTATTGGGGATTAATACCCCGAAATTTTATTAGAATTCGTTTAGATTTGATATTTTTATCGTACGATTTCTAAGGGGTTACTTTTTTCCGGACACAGTGTATATACTCAACCACGTGTTTGACCTTGTTGCTGTGACCTTGAATGACCTCAGGCGATCTTGAAACTTAGCCGCCTTTGGCGGTAACAGGCGACGACTACCCGTATACTGGCTAAGCTGGCTTTTAGACTCATTGTTAGGCTATCGCTAGAACAGTGGAGCCCGATCTGCGTCTACTGAATCCTGAAGGCCTGGTGACGGGAAGGTGGCGTGGCGGCGACTCGTGGTAAACTCATGGCAACGTCGAAGATTATCGCTTACTTATTTATTTCAGGCAGTGGGCGCTAGTCATCATTAATGAGTAGCGTGCGCGTGCAGGAAGGAACGGTCGGTCGCTGAGTGTTATGGGAGATGACACGCCCGATGATACACTATACCGTGGAGAGGACCGGTCCATAGCCAGCAGGCGTGTCACAGTGTCACGATTGACACACGCCTAGTATATAGGCCTACCGCAGTCTATCACTGCCTAGTTACTGGTAGTTCTTCATTTCTGCGTGACATCTCATTAAACGCCAGTCACACACACCAGCAGACCACACGCACGACAGCTGCTGCACATGCGCGCCAGCCAGCCAGTCAATGAATGGATGAATGAATGAATGAATGAATGTAAGGGTCGTAAAGATAGGACAATAGTGACAGCCGTCAACGCCTGGTCAGTGGTCAGCGGTTTTTGCCCACCGTGTCCGGTCCGATCAGTCACCGCCGTGAAGTCATTAGCAAAGATCTCAGGTAGAACACCGTAAACTCGTCACTGGTTCTGGGGATGTGGTCTCTGCAGCGAATACTGCAGCGGTCATGAGACCGTCTTGGTGATCGTCCCGCAGTTTTGTTTTCAGCAGTCCACCTGTCCGTGCTGTAGGTTTGTAGGTCTGAAGTGTCCGGTTACCGTTACCATCCCGCTATAGGCTACCTGATTTTAAACCGCGAATTTCGTCTGCTGTAATAATACTGAATAAAGAAAACCACATGCTGCTGGAAAAATGCATTAGGCAGATAAATGAAACTGTTACGTACAGCAAGTTGTCTGTTTTTTAACGGTCACATCCAAGGACTTGTCTTCAAGGACTTGAATTCTGAGAAACTGAAAATGTAATCAGCGTACGCTGTGGAGTGTAGACAAGAGTACTTGTATAGCCGGCATACATCCGTGCTGTATTAAGAGGATATATAATCTGGTGTTGGCCCGGGGGCCGCGGGCCTCGATGTAACTTGGGCTATGTGTGTCTAGAAGGCGGAGGTATAATAGCACGCACATGTTCAAGATTACATGAACTCGTTAGAATCTCACGCAGTCAGTGCATTGCTTCCTGTTAACCTGGCCATCAACAGTTCATCAACAGCGCACTGCATCAATCAGTAATCAACTATCTCTTCATGTACTCACTATAGGCCAGTCAACGGAGTTAATGAGGCCTGATGTTTAATAAAAACAGTCCACAAAAATTAAACCTAAACTTGAGACATTTATTACCATCATATACGTGAAAAATCTTCTGTAGGCCTACAGAAAAACAGAAATAAATATCATGCCATCTATAGGCTCGATCGTGACAATGTAGAAGTCAGTAAGCCTAAGCTATATGGACTTTGTTTTTTATGCCTCCGCCTCCAATGGACTCTGATGCTGGCGGACGAACACTGTCCTACTATATTGTGTGCGTGCGTTCTCCGTGTTTTGTGCCGTTCGCAAAATAATGTTAGCACCTTAGCACATTACATCTTATAACTCAATAGACGAAATTTCAGCACCAAATTTTGCTTGATGTAGTTAAGGTCAAAGATGAACTGATTAGGCGTAGGTTCCGAAGGTCACGGGGTCAATTTAAAGGTTGCTACAAGATCACAAATCTGTGTGTGCAGCAAAATAGCATGCATTTATGTTCGAGATTAGATCAACTGCTTAACTTTACAAGGTCCTGGCGTGAATGTCAAGGTCAAGGTCACAGCTAGGTCAAATATTGAGGCGGGCAAATGCATCATCCATATGCCGAACTACCAACGTAAATTCATCCGCATCAACCCTGGACGTATTCGTGAAAGAACCCTGGACAGACGGTCAGACAGACAGACATAAAGACGAGAAAACAGACGGGCGCGAAAGGCACGTACGGGGTCAAGGGGTAAGACCGTTTGAAGGCGTATCCCATTGCATTAATGGGAAGTTTTATCGACAAGCGTAGGCCTACAGCGCAACAGACGGCCCGTATGTAACGGTGCTATATACACTGTGTCTCAAAAAAACCGGACCCCTATTACGTTTTGAAATAACTCCGACAAACTGTGCCTAATAATAATAATGATGAGCTGAGAAAATCGTCAAAAGGTACTCAATATCGTAGTGTGTTACGGGCTTACGATATTTCATAAAACGG
>Ga0209671_1005933_pt1 | contig 12439 bp, 6 predicted proteins | sample WorMetHERISLAND2_2_FD_187401 | JGI IMG/M metagenome (GOLD analysis project Ga0209671, IMG submission 187401) | Marine gutless worms symbiont microbial communities from Max Planck institute for Marine Microbiology, Germany - Olavius geniculatus... | ecosystem: Host-associated > Annelida >...
AGTTGTCGGTATTTAACTATTATTTAAATGTTAATTTTTACGTAGTATCTAAATGCCGTGTCAGACACAAGTTTAGTATTTTAATAGAATTCAAATACTAGTGCACTTAGATAATTCAGAACAGTAAACGTGGTCAGGAGTTTTGTCGTAGGGGGACATTCGAGGCTGGTGCAGGCGGAAGCTATGTATTCAACGGCCAGGAATGCTGTTTGTCATCGATGATTTACATCGTCCTAGCTGCGTGTGATGACTGATGACGAATTGCGTCGCCTCAGACTCCGCAGCCGACGCCTCACCGCTCATCTCGCAATTGCCGTCGTAGTCATGAGCAGTAGAAAATCCCACATCATTTTAAACGCACGCTTGTCAAATTTGTCAAGTTGGAAAAATATGCTTAAAATTTGCGAATCTGTTTTTTAGAAAATTTAAAAATGCCCGTAAAGTGCGACGCGGTGTTTTTCTAATCTTTGCAATTTGGGTCAGTTTTTTCTGCTTTTTAATTCTCTGCGTTTTCACGTGCCTAACATTAAATTAACAAATAAATAAATAAATGCGATCTAAGCAAAGTTCGTTTGTCACTGAGAAATTCGGTCAAAGAGAAAATTTGTTATATATACATGAGTATCAACCTGTCACTATCTACTGTAATTCCTGATATATTGATTACCCAATTTTATTGCTGATATTTTCTCGTTGCAAAGCTTTAGTTTCGCGAAAAAAACATTGCCATACAAAAAAACATAATTTTATATAGGCTAACGTCTTCGCTTCGCGGATACGAATGCTATTGGCGGGCAAATGACTATAGAGATCGGCTTAAGATTGAATGGCACTTTAAGTTTAATGTATTATGTTGACTAAATTGAAACGCGTAGCAAAACTGGTAATAAATACTGCTTATGGGCTTCAAAAATAATTCTGGCATACTCCTGCCCGCCTATCGCCACCATTGTTTAATACGCCAAGTGGTAAAATAGCTGAATACAATAGTTACATGTAAGTAGGGCCTATGTACGCGTTTTGTATTCGGCTAGGCCTACTACCACTTCGCGTATTGATCGAATGCAAACAAATATACACCAAACAAGTGTGCATTTAACACGAATGCGATAAAAGAAACAATACATGCGAATAACAAGTTACTATAATTTATTCAAAAAAGGTCGTACGTGAGTATCGTGCTTTAAGTCCATCAAGTTAGCACGCAGGTTGCGTCTGTCAGTTTTTGTATTCTGTTCAATAATCCTTTTCTGTGTCGGTACTCATTGCGTTTTCAGTACTATTAGCATGATAATCCTTTCGGTTGCCGTCGTTGTCCACATTCAACAAACGAGTGTCTGACTTTAGCCTCCTTATAAATACACCAAAATACTTTGCGTGGTACGACAAAATCCCCCCTCCCCGTGTAGAATACACGTAGTTTATGGTAGAACGAAGTCGCCCATTGCTTGCACATTGTTTTATACACAAGAACATAGGCTGATTTACGCCAAGTGGAACAAAATCCCGCCAGAACCAAATTTTGTTATTTATTGTGCTGCATGATTTATGATGCATTTGACACAACGTGTTATCGTTTTTCTTTGTCTTTTTACAATATTGGCATTTACTTTGATACTGCTGATTATTCATTTTTAGGCCTATAGGCCTACTTTTTATAACATAAGCTTAACCCCGGATACACTCCCGGACATAAGTTTTCTTGACATGCGATTTCACCATTTGACAAAAACTTCCTCAACACGAAAACTCTTCCTGAGAATAGGTATGTCCGGGGATTTCGTTAGTGCGATTTATGTCTGAAGAATATATTATCCGGCGGAAACTATTTTCGTTTTTCAACAAAACTGCTTATTGACCCTAATCATAATAACTCGAGACACAATATGACTACGTATAAAGCGTGTATTTACGTAGCACGCAAGCGACAACTAACACGAACACTATTATATTACAGATAACACGTGTTCTATTCTGTGTTTCAAAAACAGCATTGACATTTTCGACAGTAACTTGAAAACCAATTATCGGATTTCGATCATTTTTGGTAGGAATATATCTGATACAACTTGCTATCAAAAAACCGTTTAGTTTCTCACCGCACTTATGTATGCTTCTGCACTACAAAGGAAAAACAGATCAAGCAAAATATGTGTTGAAATAAACAGAAAACCTGAAAAAAACATCCCTGACATTATCGATCGTAACTTGAATAAAGATTAGCAGATTTTACTAATTTTGGCAGAAATATTTCTAACACAATTGGCTATTAAATAAATGTTTTAGTTTTCACCTCACTAAACGTCTGCTTTTGCACTACCTAAGGAAAGCAGACCAAGCATAACACTTGTTAAAATCAGCTGCCTAGATCCACTCAGCCTTTTATCATTCCGGAGTAGGTAAATCGAGTACCGGCCTATCTGGTTGAGGTTAAGGCAGGGCGAGTTTACCTGTGTCGTGTGGCAGGTAACACTGCGTGATCCCACATGGCAGATGAGGCTCCGTAGCTCTGTGAAACGTTAAGTCTTCTAAAGAGCTATATTTCGACTTTTACCTTTTACGTTTATATCGCTTGCTGAGACGACAGCGTGTCACCGAGCGCGACGTGTGTTATACTAGCGTTAATTGCAGCTTTCGACAGCAGCGTTCCGTTAACATAGCGTGCATGGAACTGTGTCACTCCTGAGAAATCTTTTTCTCTCCGTGATTGAAAGTCGGACGTTGGGTTTCAGACGTAGGCGGTACGGTCGGCTTTTCCTAGCGACAGCTGAGCTTTTTGTCTTCTGTTCTGAGAATTGTTATTTCGTTTCAATTTTTCTTTTCGTTGAGTTTTTGTTTTTAGTTTTTTTATCTCAGCCTATATCTCAAGCTCATACATTTCTGCCATTAATCGCACCGTGTTTGTAGAGTTTCCATATTTCTTCACTTCATTTACGCAATTTTGTTTTTTTCTAGTTCTTTGTACTCGGTTAATCTGGCCGCTTGCATAATAGTGTCATCGCTTTTACAAAACGTTAGGCTTGGCACATCCTATTGCCCACGCGCATCGCCGTACAATAAAAACTTCGCATTATTACCTCCGCCAAGGTGGTAATGTTTTTGCCAGACTTTGTCTGTCTGTCTGTCTGTGTGTCAGCAAGATAACTCAAAAAGTTATAGACGGATCTTTCTGAAATTTTGAGGGTATGTCGGGAATGGCACAAACTACCAGTGGTTCAATTTTGGGGGTGATCCGGAAGGAATCTTGAATTCTGGATCACTTTGAAATTTTTGTTACCATTGCTTTCAATAAGGCATAAGAGAAACCGCTGCAAAACCGAAGATGGTGCTGCCACCTAGCGAACAACATTGCCTTGGCGGAGGTGTGCGGGCTCTGACTGCTTTCTAGTTCCTAAACCAATGAGAAAAAGTGTCGCTGTAGACTGGCCAGTCGGTGAGTATTTTGCCGATGTTCCAATACGGCACACGTTGTCGCAGCAATGCAGCGCGCCGCGCTTTATCTGTGAACCAAATCCGTCTTCGTGTGTCATCTGATAAAGGACATTTTCGCGTAGTCCGAGCGACGAACGATTCTCACAGGACGCATTCATACAGCGACTGCACGACACTGGCATTGCAGACTGCACGAAAGTAGGCCTACTGAAGCTAAAAACAAGTTGGGAGAGGATCCGCCCGTCCTTTTTCTCAAACACAGAAGGCGTTGTTTCACTATTTTGCTGAAATCCATATAAACGGAGAACCCACAGACATTTTAGTATAAGCCAACAATGTGAAATTTCCTATTTCGTCTTCCTGAGTTTTGGCTTACTAAAATGCGTGATTTCCTACTGCGTTTATGCTTTTACGCTACCGGAGATATGCCTAAATAAAGACTCAATTTATCTTTTCCTCTGACAAATATAAATGGCTAAGTTATTGTAAACTTGTTTTTGTTTCGGTCAATAATAATTGTAGTTTTGTTTTGCAATAATATTTTTGTTGCTGAGACAACTACAAATTCACAATAGTCCAATAATTTTCCGCGTATGCGTATTATACCTGTATAGTTATTGTATTTTTGCACACATTACAGTCTCAAAACGTGCAAACATTCAAGCAAGATTTCAACGTGATATGCTAGGTCCCCATTTTTGTAAGACTATTTGGTACCCTTCGCACTGCGCGAGGCCAGGGTGAAAACAGCGAGTATCGTATACAAGGTTGTTGGTTGGTCGTATCGTGAAGACCTGCAGAGTCTCGCGTGCTGAATCTCCCGAGAATAGGCTGCAGCAGCCCGGTGCCATGGTGAGCGATGTGATAGGCCTATATATAAACGCCCTATTCGCATCAGATTCAAGGCCGTTGACAGGTATGTAATCTTATATTCCAACGCCGCAGCCTCGAGCAAGAAGACACCCAGTAGTTGTGACAACTCGCCTGCAAGCGCCATAACGCTCCATTTACGCCGATTTGTTGCACGCGTAGAAGCAAAGACTGCACGAAAAATGCATTCTCCATCCCGCTAATCCATCAATTTCCGGTCCAATACATTACATTACAGATTTTTAACGTGGCCTAAGTAAAAAAAACTGCTAGGACAGATAAAAGCGTTAGTTACGACAAAAACACAAAAGGGTAGGACTGTTTGAACATAAATGTTTTCAGTTGACGGCGGAACTGTGACAGTGTGTTGGACGCGACAATGTCCGGTGGTAAACTGTTCCATAGCCGAGCACCAGCGACAGCGAAGGCTCGGTCACCAATAGGCCTATGCGATTCTTTGAGCCGGCAAAAGTTAAACCAATGCAATTAAAGCGCATGTAAGCGACACGGTTTGTGATATAAACGGTCGCCGTCGACGGAAATCTGCCTCTCGTGAACGCGTTTTTGTTAACGTCTCCTTAAAGTGCGTCAGCAATGTTAATATGGTAACAGGGCCTACGACTACCTAAAACACTATGCCATTACGATTACCCACGGAGGGATAGCTAAACTGAGTCGGCCTGGGCGGTTTGGTAAAATACTAAGACGTTGTATTGGCGAACGGTCAGCCATCTTAGTACTAATCCGGCTCAACGACGCTACGTTTATAACTGGCATTTCGAAAATTTTTCAGCGTGCTTTTAACAAATTGTTGAAATGCTTTGACAAAAATACGTGGCACGTTTTGCAAAGCTTCATTGGTAGTTTAAACGAGCGAAAACCAAAAAAGTTGCGAAGAACACTAATAGCTCGCAAAAAGCCACTTATCTGTTGCAGTTCAGCACTAAAAAGCCAAGCGAAAAATGCAGAAACACGAGAAGGGCAAAAAACGAGTAAAGCGCGTCAAAAAAACTTCCAAACGAATGATGTATATAGGCCTACTAAGACATAACTCGCATGCGATTTTGTTTCGCCTTTATCCGCTGCAGTCTTCTGTATGCAAACACTCAGTAAGTATCTTTTATTTACTGTAGCAACTGTCACATCGTACCTGTAAAATTTACGACGCGGTAAAGACGACCAAGCTCGCAGTGCTGTTTCAGAGTTAAGTCGAAAGCCGAACGATAGATCGATAAACAGCAAGATCGACTCAACTTAAGCAGACAAACGTCCGGCGACTGAAACAGTCGACTCGAAGGAAGGCGTTCTGTGATCGAAAAGCCGCTCAGCTGCTGAAGCCAGTGACTGACATCGACTAAGACGCAAACTCCACTTAGGCTACTTCAATTTGTTGCCGGTTTGTTGGGCTGCAAACTGTACGACAAATCCGCAACAAGTTGTAGGCAAGTTCAGACTTACGACAAGTCTTCGAAGATGGATAGCATTAGCACGTAGAAAATCCACGACAATGCACGTCGTACAACTGCTGTACGACTTGTAGTGCTGTCCAACGAGGGAGCTTACGACAAGGCAAGCGAGTGGAGTTTGTGCGTAGCGGCGGCGCAGACCTGTGGCGGCGAACTAGGGTTGACGGACTAGGCGGGCTGACCTAGGACGTGTCTCCGCGTTGATCCACGACCGACCGACCGTCCGTCCGTCTGTCCGTCCGTGCGTGCGTCCGAGCGTCGAGTTCGTTCATCAACTGTCAGAGCGACTAACGCAAGCCCGTGTCGTAGTCGTCGTCACTGCAGACTACCCGCAGACGCAGCCAGCCAGCGCTGACTGCCATACATTGTAGCTGCTGCGCATCACCAGCGCTGCTGCTGCTGCTGCTGCTGCTGCGTGGCTGCTGGTGATGACGGTGAGCGCGTGCGACGATTAACCCATTTCACCGCTAATACGCAGATAATCACCACCGCCATTAGCGTCATCATGTGAAACACTGCAGTGCCGTAGCAGATAACGACATCTCAGTGCGTGATCATCTTCGATCTTCTGCCAAGTTGTCAACGTCTCGAAATCTGCCTTTGATAGCAAATCATGTAAATCATGCCCGGACAGTCATCATCTAAACCTGCAGTTGCTATTTGTATATTAGGCTATTTGACAGCGCAGTATCTCTGCTATTAATGCAACTCTGACTGGTTGATTGATCGGCTGATCATTGTAGAGTAGTTTGAAGTGGCCTAAATAATAATAATAAGCTTTATTTTAGAACCACGTCGGTAAAATGTCGGGTAAGTAGATCCGGAGGTAAACGACAAAACTAAAAAGTGTTGAAAGTAAGACGAGAGTGACGGCGCAGGGATGATGTTAGACGGAAGCTCGCTCCATTATATGTTGGCACCCAAGACCGGAAATGTCTGCAACATTAGCCAGCTGTAGCAAGATAGAAAGTCCCTACTATCAGGCGGCTGGTTGTATTTAGTTTAATCACGACGTATAATCACCGTCCTTCGATTAGTTGCATGGGCGGGCAGCATTGATGAGTTTTCGCTCTTTTATAGCAGCCCGCCTTCAACGCGTATTACTAAGATGTGATGTGTCTTTTGGTTTGGCAAATAAATATCGTTCTTTAATTCTTGTTGTCGCACGTTGTCGTGTTGCGGATGCAGCGGCTGTCGTCAGCGGTGATTAACAGCAGTTAATTAATTGCTAGGCAGGTATAAGTAGGTGTGCGTGGGCGTCGTTTGCATTTGAAGCAAGCAGCGCAGCTGGTTAATTGCAAAATACCTGTCCAGTGAATTACATCGACAACGGCCGCAGCGGCGTCTTAATACATCTGAATTTCTCTCCAAAACTGTAAAACGCCAAAATTTTAACAATAATTTTTAAGCTTCACTTTTTATTGTAATTATGAAATTACACACAAAGAACGATGAACAGTACGGGATGTCGGACTATAAAAAGTCAAGGAATCCGTAAATGGTAGAACAGAGGGACAAACGAGCAAACGCGTAATTTGGCTCATAACACGGTCAGATAATAAACGTCAATGTAGTTTGTTTGAAAGGGTAAACTAAATGATTTAAATTTTTAATGTACAGAAAGTTTTCGTCTAGAAAGTTTGGTAAATATTTTTTTGAAAAAGTCACATTCAGCGTTGTTTAGATTACCGCTGTGCCAAAAAAATCGACAAAATACAATACACAGCTGTCGCACATAAAAAAATATCATTTAGTCAATCTACTTGAAAGCGGTCATATCTTCCAATTTCCGCGCTGCAGTCACAGCTAGGCATCAATATGCGTTTATGTTCCGTATAGGTGCCCTTTGCATCAAACGCCTGACGATGAGTCAGACACTTTAATAAACCTAATATTTCACAAAGCAGAACCATCGTCAGATTAACAGCAGCCGCTACTAAAGTTATGGTTCATTCTTTTACTTTATTTTTTCATTTTTATTTTTTTCTTTCCATCTTTTTGTGCTATTCTTTGTTTTTTTTTCTTAAACCCAGGATGATCTCTAAGCTGTCTAAAAACACCAAACGTATTTTGGTGCATAATGAGAAAAAAATTTCAGTTTAAGGACTATGACAAAAAATTCTTTGTAAAAATTTTCTTACAGCGTTAAACTCAAACCCAACTGGAGAGTTTTAACTCTCATTAAAACTGTTTAAGACTTTTAGCCCCCAAACCTTCATCTGCATCAGCCACTCTTTGAGTCATTTCACTATAGGATATTGATAGCGTCAAGTATCGCAGGCCTACTGGCGGTTGTTGATGCCGACGCGGACCAGGTATAGTGCTTGGAATCTTGGAGCGGTTGGCTGTTGAGCAATATATACGAGCGGCGTACTATATAATTACGGCGCAGTGACACGTACAGTAACCATGGGAGCAGTGTGATTAGTCTTGTCCGACCCGGCCAGATTGTGATCTATTTCGCGGCAACCCCACACAGTGTACCGGGCTGAGGGGTACCTGTCGTGACGTCATCGCACGGCAGCCAATCACCGCGTGACGTATTCCGCGCACGTGTCTAGGTGCCAGCTTAACCGGAAGCAAGTCGCTTGATACTGTTTAACGCCGCCGCCTGGCAACCAAGTATCAAGCTGGCTTCTCCATCCAATCCAATCGCATTGCATCTCTCCCGCTGTAATGACACCGAAGGCGATGAAGTAAGTCGCTGTATCCGATGACCTGATTGGATTTTTAGGCGGCATCAAATGTCGACTATTGCGTCAGATGTTCCCGTAGCGTAGTCCGTCCGTCTGTCACACTCGTGCACTCTGCTGAAGTCGTTGGGCGAGAATGAGATACCATTTAGCAAGGACGCTCATGTGGCCAGTGTTCTAAACTAAGATGTGGCCCTTAAAAGCACTGTATTTGAAAGGGATACCTTAGCAGCGGAAGAAAAACTTATGGTGTCGATGAAATATATTGACCGAGCTCTGTATACTTTATTGTTTTGCATTTATGTTTGTGCAATCGCTTTATAATTGTGCGTTTTAAAGTGTTTTAATAAGCTACTTACTGACACACGTAGTCGTTGCAAGGTGCGGATTAAGCGACATGGCTGCGCGGCGATGCAGCTTTTAGTGCCAAACGATGTCAGCTCTCTCTGGTGGTTAACCACAGTCTCACACTCGATTAACAGTGAGACAAATCGTTTTACTTTTGCTTGCATAACGCCGACGCATCAGATGAGACGCTCCGCCATCGGTATAAACAGGCGCTTTTACGAGAGTTTACCGAGTTCATCTGATAACTGTTTGCAGTCTGACGGCGCATGTCCAACAATCTATTTACTGCTAATGAGATGTTCTCCTACCTCGGCGCGTTTTCGCGCCGTGCCACCGGCATTGTAAACACGTTCTTGTATTTTTCCTTCGTTAGTTTTTTCTTGTTTCGTCGTCTCCGTTTGTCGTTGCTTACTATAGGGTGGCGCAAAAAAGTGGAGCGTACACACTGTAAGTCATAGTTGTGATAAACGTCAAAAAAAATTATAATAAACGTTAATAAACGCGTTTATTAGGAAAAATATTGTAAACGTTTGTAAACTAAAAGTAAACGTACACAGAGCGTAAGTCTGAATATTAGGCCTATTATTTGGATAATTCCAAATTCCAATAAAAGTTTTTTCATTGTCAAAGAATGTCTTACTCCAGTTCTGTGACAACCGTTTTACAAAAGTGCCCAGAATTCACTCACTTTGATCTTATAGCTACGTGAAAACTAAGTTGAGTTGTCCTGTCCACTAATTATCTTCGTCGCTGTCATAATTTTGGTTCGTTTCGCTCATGGGATTATTATTGAGATAAACGTTGACAAAATAATAAACGCGTTTACAAAGATTTTTTTTTGTAAACGTTGTAGGCCTAAACGTTTATCACATCTATGCTGTACGTAGATTGAAAGGTCGAAGTTTTGGAAACGATTTACCCTTGATCACTTCAGTGAAGGGCGGTTATGTTAAACACGTAAGCAGTAATCGTTTCTAAAACTTTCTATAGAAGCATGTATGTACCACCACAACTGTGGTACCACTTTATTTACATAATTTCAGCTTATTGTAGGCTCATCATTGATACGTTTACCAATAACAAAAATAAATGGTATAATGGCTTGTATGGTTGTAATTTTGCAAATGACGCCACTGTAGACAGGTATTACCCTGGTGTCACAGAAAAAATCACCTCAATATTATCTCGTTTGATTTTTACGCGCGATATCAGAATGCTTCGCGCGTCTTAGCCGTCGTCTAGGTGTCCATCCTTTCGTCTGTCTGTCTGTCTGTCCGTCACACTTTTGATCTGTATCAGAACGGTGCAAGCTATAGGATTACGAAATTTTTATCGTGGGTTGCCCCCAAGGACTTCAGTTTTTAGTGACGAAATTTCGTGCCTCTGGGTGAGGCGGTACCCCTCAAACGAGAGCGTCAAAACATGGGTATCCCTTTTAAAAAACGTTATTTTGCCCGTATTGGCTCTTACAGTGTGAAAACGGTTGCAGATAAGTACAGACTTGCTGCATATTATAACAAGCACTGGTGACAAAAAAAGGCTTTTTTTAGATTTGTTAACATTGATGACTTTGAACGACCTTGAACCTCCCAAAAAGAAGTTTTTAGTGAATTTTTCGCAGTTTTTGGATGCAGCACACATTTCAACACTAAATTGCGACGAAATAGCTAGAGATAAACCAAGACAACCATGCGAAATTTTCAGCACTAAACGTAGATTTCAGCAGTCCAAGTCCCGACCTTTAGGTTCAAGGAGGCCGGCGCAGGCGGGCGTCAAAGACGTCTACCCCCCCCCCATAAAAAGTGGTCAGTTTACCGCAATTATCTCGTGTAGCGTGAAAATGGTTGCAGATAAGCACAAACATGCTGCTAAGTTGCTGCTTATCATAACAAGCAATAGTGACAAACTTTTTATCGTTGTTAACGTCGATGACTTTGAATGACCTTGAACCTCTAAAATAAGGTGTTTTAGTGAATATTTTTGCGATTTCCGGCTGCGTCACACATTTTAAGAGTAAATTGCACCGAAATGGCTGGAGATGGATCTGGACAACCCGTGTATGATATTTTTAGCATATAACGTACATTTTTAAAAATTCAAGTTTCGATCTCTTAAACTCAAGGAGTCTTCTATACGGAGGCCTCAAATTTAAGCACTTTTTCAAGACGTATTAATATCTTATTGCTATACACTGATTGCCAAAGTGGCAGGACCGCTGCTATCGCGCGTCACGTGAGCTTTGCTCAAATTACTTGTGTACCATTGCTACTGTTTACGTATACCATGTTGGCTAAATTTGAAAAAAAAATGTTCACATAGGCCTACTGACAATAGAGTATTTTACTACGAATAAACCAGGAGCGACATGCCTTCATGGCTTCACGGTTTCATATCGAACGCTGCAATGGATTGCGCAATCAGTGTTCGGTGGGCGATTGTTTACGCGTGTGCATTTTATAGCACAAACGGGCGATGTTTGTCATATATAACAACAGTTTCTGTTTATTCGCAGTTATATAATGTATGTGCAGTATAGTTGCAATGACACGGCATTGACCATCGCCAGACTGCAGCCCTTATGCATCGCTGACATTATATGGTTGATTACAAATGTGCACATGTTTTTCAGGTACCTGCAACTTTTTCACATTACGTGACAATAATTAACTAATAGCCTGATCTACAGGGTGGGGGAAAATAAAGTATCACCTAAAGTTTTTTCCCCATTTTTGAGCAACCGCTTGGAATTTTAAAGCAAAATTTTACACACATATCATTCGTTTTTACCTACATAAAAATGCCAAGCAGCATTTGATATACTTTTACTTCTGCAGTGTTACGAATTTTTTTTGCGAGACACATCAAATTTAAAAACTTTGTACTGTAATAAGACACGTCTACTGAAAACAACTAGGACATATGTGTTGTTAGTGACACCAAAGTTTCGAAAATTGTATATATTATGTCTATGGAGTCTTTACTTTTAATTTATTTGGCTATTGTATTTGTTGACATCTTTTTCCACCAAATCGAAATTCGTCACTGAACTCAAACGGGCGCTGCTGCAGGTGGTCCAGGAAAACCTGCCATTAACAAGACTGTCAAAAATTTTACTAAGAAATTAATGCATGTAAAGCTAGCGGTGGACACGTTGAGTACTCACAGTAATTGGCAAACTGTTATTATATGTACATTTTTATTCACCATGAGAGGTAGCAAACAAATACAAAATAAAAGAAAAACTTAACTAATTACAGTTCATACATAACGTGGTTGCAGAAAAAAAACCGATATCTACGAGTATGTCGTAGTTATAAGCAATAAAATGCTCTTTGGCCATTTTCTGCAATGTCAAATAAGTAACAAACGTGTAAAATTTCGCTTTCAATTCCCAGCGATTGCTAAGAAAATAGCAGAATAAGTTAGGGATACTTTTTTTCGCCGCACGCTGTACACGTGCGAGATTCCGACATAAACAGCAATTACAGCATTATTCACAGTTAAAGCTTTTCTATCGATTTTCACAGTTACCGAGCATTATTCGTGCAGTGGAAACATTCTAAAAGTGAAAGCAAAAGAGAGCAAGACCGATCTGTTCTGAGCTGAACTGTACATAAAACAGAGTTGGCC
>Ga0209671_1005936_pt1 | contig 12435 bp, 10 predicted proteins | sample WorMetHERISLAND2_2_FD_187401 | JGI IMG/M metagenome (GOLD analysis project Ga0209671, IMG submission 187401) | Marine gutless worms symbiont microbial communities from Max Planck institute for Marine Microbiology, Germany - Olavius geniculatus... | ecosystem: Host-associated > Annelida >...
CTCCTGGATCCGTCTATGTCTCTAGTTATGTAATAGCTGGGCACTGGCCTCCCACCAGCTGGGCCCCAGGCCTCACACCAGCTAAATCCGGCCCTGGTCCCACCCGACACAGTATAGATCATTTTGGGGACGGCCTTTCCAGACAAAATGCACACAAACACATAGGCCTTAATAATGGGACAGTAAGTTTAACCTTTATAATAAATAAACATAAAGTTGAACCTTTACAGAAGCCACGACGTGAAAAATTCTGCAAGTTGTCATCGAGTTTTGTAGTGGTTACATGGTCGTCTCGTATAGAAATCTTTCACGCCATTTCTCCAGTAATTAATTAATGGAAAAAGTAGCATTTGATAAATGACACTCTATTAACACAGAGAAATAGAGGTGTCCAAAATTAAATTTCTAGCTGCTTTGTCAGTTCAGCTCAGGTGATGAACTCAAGCGATAATGACAGTGTCAACATAATCACACACAACAGCATGAGTACATTTATAATATCATATAACTCAAAGTAGCGGGTAGGGAGAAAGGATGACAAACCAAAAGCTGAATACATTATATATAGCAAAACCAGACTTTTACCAGCTGTAGCAATATATAATTAAGATAGCAGTGCAAGATAGAAATTTCACGGCTCCTGTCAGTAAGTATTCATATATAATTTTTTCTGCATCAATCTTAACACAATTCCTCAGTTACATGTAAAATGTGCTAAGTCAAATTAGCAGTTTCTTGCTTTGATGTCCCCATTTTTAGCCGATCGTACTTAAGTAACGATAGAGTTAGTGGCACGTTGTCTGTCTGTCTGACTGTAATGGATGTACCCTGGCAAACACATAGGTCTTAGAGAACCAAGGTTACTATAAATCACCAATAGGAAGTGGCATGTTGGCTTTCAAATGAGATAAAAATCATCGACCTTGGATGACCTTGAAGGTCACTGACAACCAGTATGGTTGGCTATCCTAGCCTCAGCTGGGCTTCTTGTCGTCCTTACAGAAGCAAAAAGTAAAGTATGGAAATTGTATAGTTTGGGTATTTCCTCTGTTAATGGCTAACACACCCAACCAATTCTCCAAGTGCAGCACGATCTTAAATCTTCTACAACTCGTTTTGCATGCATCCAATACAGGTTTTCGGTTTTTGTATAACATAATTATTGGGCTACTTTTTTACTATGACAGGTGAGGCTGAACAATTGTGCCAAAATGGATAAGCACAAAATAGAGAACATAACAAATACCAATAAACAGTAAACACTGATTCGAGTCAAAATTTAAACAAAAGTCTGAAACTTGAATCTGCAACTCTAGATAACAACACGAGTACAAATGCTGCAAAAGACTATCACCAAGCACAGAATAATAACTAATACCGGGTACACCTAAATGACTTGCATTAACACTTCTATTCAATATATATTGAACAGAATTTAATTATATATATAATTCAGTCTAAATAAATCAGCATCTCACATAAACAAGCCACCTGCACCTGTATGCGATCCTACTATGTACATGTACATGTGCAACTTAATGCAATACATTTATATATGAAAAATGATATCAACAAATCACTCGGCACTCAACCAGCACTCAGTAATGCTAGTGCAAAATACAAGCTTGTGCTTGAAGGGGAAATAAACTTTGAAAACAATGCGGACAAAAATTTAAAATTTTAAGCCACGTTGTTTTCAAGGTTTATTTCCCATTAAAGCATACCCAAGTATACCAAAGTAACCTAACCATACAAAGCTTAAATCCATTCCAAACCAATTACACCAAAATTTGTCCCTATTATCAGTCACCCCATCATCTGCACACATCATCTGTCCCCATCTAGGACTTCACAAATTTTTTCCACAGTACAACAATATGTGTCTGCGTTCTGACAACATATGGTGAGTGTCAAATGTTACTGCAATTCATGTCCAAATTATGTCAAATTTAAAATTCCCACAAAAATGCAACAATAAGTGAGAACTGTCAAATTTCACTAGCGCAGAAGCCACTAGTACAGGCAGTTACATTACCGTGGACTGAAATGTCATACAAGTTAAATTCATCTGTCTGCACACCACCCAGATGGCATCAATTCATTATAATTACTACTGCGATAGCAATTATGTGCAGACAATGACGCAGAATTACTGTGGCTTTCTATGGTCAAAAACAAAGCAAAAAAATAAACTCCTTCCAGAGCCATAGAGCCCATACGACCATGCTGATTTCCATTTCCTTAGCCCTCAGCCAGACACCAATTTACACTGCAAGACCACAGATATAGCGTTTGAGCATGATGGCATATGTCTCTTTAGTGCAAAGCACACAGTTTATAAAACACAGACATCACAGATAGCATGTGTAGCAAAACCAGATACAATGTGCATCTCCATAACACACTTTAATGAAGATGACAATGCGTGCATTATGCACAATTGACGGAAACAACAGCAGCCTTATACCAAAAATCAAACAGGAAAAACTAGATAAATCTACATTTATGTACAAAAATTTAGTACTGATTAAAATACAAAACTGCAGTCTGAAAAAAGTGGCAAAGATTATGTGTGGTTGCTGTGCCACTCAACGAGAGCAGCATGTGAAAGATGACAACTGTAACTAGAAGCACTCAAAGTGCGCAAAACTCCATTGCAGGCAGGCAAACCATCTGGGTATGTAACCAGCCGCCTAGGTCAACTCAGTCTTCCATCCCTCCGGGGTAGGTAAATCGAGTACCAGCCTATCTGGTTTGGGTTAAGGTGGGGCGCGTTCATCTGTGTCAGGTGGCAGGTAACACTGTGTGATCCAATATGGCAGGTGACACTCCGTAGCTCTGAGATGGGCTTCCTATGAAGAGCTATAGCGTTTAACCATTTTAACCTAACCTATTCATTAATGTCTGTGTCTGGTGGCAGCGATTCATCAGTTTCGGCAGCAACTATACCATGGATGTGTTGTGGATCAGCCGGCGGCACCAGCTTAATGGGAGAGCTCAGGACTTCGTTGATAGAATGCCGGTGATCATCCGGGTCAGCCGCAGAGGTCATCAGTGATGCAGGCAACGCGTTGGCAGGAGTCAGCGTTTTAGGAGGTACGGCTGCTGTGCCGACAGGCCTAGCTGCGTCAACCTCCAGTGCAGAATCATGTGATTCGTTACCAGCCTCAACAGCTGAGACAGCATCATACTTCTCTGATGTGGAACTATCATCAGTCCATGCCTGCCTACTATCAACTGTCTGCGTCAAATCTCTAACAACACGAGTCGTACTGCTATCGACGTAATCATGTCCAACGACTGTCGAAGTCTCAGTATCTGAAGATGAAACTGTATCGGCGTTTGAGCTGACTTCAGTGGCCGTGGCAGCAGCAGCAGCGGCAGCGGCGGCTGCCTCGCGACGCTGCTTCTGTGCTTGGAATGCCATCGACATCAACTTCTTCTTTGAAGCGGCTGACGTCTTTCCGGCTGGCGGCGAAGATGACACCTGAAGCTCGGCCAATCGTGGCATCTGCTGTTGGCTTGGTGGATCATCCTCACGAGCGGCAGCAGCACTGAATGCCGGTACAGCATCGACTGAAGCAAAGACCGACTGCTGAACGTCCGTGGATGTACCGGTAGACACGGAGTCGACAGAATGCTGCACCATGTAACTTCGACCTGCACCGAATAACACCACACACGTTACAGCCACTCACTCAATGATCAATAATTAACAGACATCTAAAACATTTCTACGCAATAATAAAAAAACAAAGTGGGCCAACGACAAGGTCAATGAGCAGGCAGCTGAACAGGCCACTAAGTCTATGATGCACTGCCAGTGCGATGCCAGACATATCTTTTCATAAAGATGCAACTGAATTATACTCGACACAATGCAACATACATAGGTTACTGGACACAGTAGCTGCTAAATCCTGGACTAAACTTCACGAAGGAGGCTAAGTAAACAGACAGAAAGCAAAGTCAACATAGATTTTGACAAGCAGGTCATTTTGAAAATTCACCAGTGGAACCATGATTTATTATCAGCATGATATGTACAACAAACTATGCGGTGCGTATTGGAAAAATGACAAAGTGATATATAAACAAAAGTCAGTCTGTTACAATTTATAGCCCTTCAGTCCTTTGACTCTGACGGCTAGATGAGAGAAAGACATCATGGCTGCAAACTGCAACAACCTCCAATGATTCACATTTCAGGTCCCAAGACTAAACTGTAAAGTAATCTCCAGATACAAATGCTGGTTAGAAAAAAACTGAAATGTGTCCGTTGCAATTTATCACAGATGTAAATTTATGCAAATCTGACAACACATATGTACTGCGTAGTTTGAAGATAGGCAAGTCATAAATATAGCTAATACAACATCTAATATCAGAGTCTAGTATCAATAAGCATACATGATTCAGCAAGCAGATAATGCAACAGTGACAGATGAGCAACAGCATGCAGCAATAAGCAACTCAAAAGCTGCATCTAAAAAGTAAAATTTAGCAGCAAAACTCTGCATGCAACAGTAAATCAAAAATTGCCTGATGATATATAAATGCCTCTCCATCCAAAATCCCTCAACAGATCTCGCTGAAATTTGACCTCAGTTACTTCTAGGTGAGAATCATATTCTTCTCCCCAATCTGGATCTTGGTCTCTGATGTCCAGTTTCAGAAAAGTGAAAAATAAAAACAAAGAAAAATAAACCGAAAACATAATGCCTCCCGTTACTAAGTACAGCCGACGCAATGAAGAGTGTAGAGCGAGCAGTAATATCAAGCTGCAAACCAGCATGCACGCCAATGCGCTGGATGCTAGCAAAGCCGAGGCAACTGGCTGATAAAAAAACTGAGCAAAACCTGCCATGGTGAGAGAGAGAAGAGTACTGTAGGCAGGCGGGTACACTATGGGAGATTGGAGACATCATGATGGCACGGCTGAGCCTGACCTGGAATGGCGGTTGTCACAGATGTCGGTTTAACACGTCGACTGTGGCCAGCAGTCACCTGTGCACGGTCAGCCCCGCTGGACGCTGGTATCTCCAGTAGACGTGCTATCATTTGCATCTTGCGCTGGCGAGCTCGCAGTCGACCCTTCACGAGTCGCTGCCGGGCGGCCATGCAGCGTATGTGGTCGTCGAAGATAAAGCGTGCGCTGAGCAAGGGGCGTGGCGGAGGCCTGGAGGCCGCCGCCGCTGCTGCTGCGCCGCCGGCGATGGATGTAGGACGGAGCACGTTGACGTGCAGACAGCGACTGTCATCTTTGTCACCACTCACCTCCACGTCCTGTCACGACGGAACAATGCAACAACTACTTTTACGATGAACATCAGCACTCGAGCCAATATGCATTTCAGAAATTCAGCACTGGGCATAAACATGTAATGCTCAGTAGATAACATGGCACATTAACATGAAAATATCACATTAAAGGCCAAGTCGCACCATCTTATGTAACTGTAATAAAACGCTAATTGCCTCCATCAAATGTTAATTTGTTGATATTTATTAATCTTCCTGTTGCTAGTATATCTTTATACTGTAAAAAATAAGTTTTAAAGTGGTCAATTTGCGCGCAAGCATAACGTTATAGACAGAGTAACGTATGTCATATAGCGTCCATGAGAATTTCACGCCACGAGCGTCAACGTATGTCAATGGAAAAGGGGCCTCGCTTGCATTTCGAGATGCCACTGTTATACCCAAGTAGGCCAACTGCATGCCCTTTCTGCTGCACCAATCGCCGACAGCATCCGACTTCTGGTTCCGAAATGCAAGTGAGTTCCCGTCGCTGAGCATGCACTGCCTTCACATCCCGCCATGCTGCTGGCGTTGAACTTTTTTGCACGCTGTCTACAAAGCGTTCCGAGTGTGACGTCCTCATTCAAGTTTGCACAAAATATTGTTATTAAAATTAATTCAAAGCGATGCTTCTGTTTCAACTGATCAGCGTATTATTAATTAGTATTACATTTTAAACTTATTTATACAATATCGTTTTTTTCGTGCAACTTGGCCTTTTAACGAATTGTGCCAGTACTAAAGATCATAAAAATGTTACGTCATTCCTAAGCAACATTGCCCATCAAGTGGCGCTGATATCCATTTCTTTAGCTCTCAGCCAGACACCAGTGTAAACTGAGAAACCATGGATACAGGGCTAGTGCATCACGCAGTGTACCCGTTTACAGCCCAGCTTTCACTAATACACACTGAGCCTACCTGCAGTGAGATGGCCAGGCTGTGTTGACCTGGGTGGCTAGTAGACCCCCAAGCTGTGGCTTAGAATCTCAGACGGCTGGCTTACAAACCTTACGGCTGGCTAGCCGGCTTAAACCATGGTTTAGAACTGATGGCTAACGATGGCTTACGACAGCTAGCCACGGCTTACAAATAATATCCAAAAAATAGCCGCAGAAAATTAGACAATCACATCGATTTGTCTCATCGTTAACTATTTGACACTCACAGTTGCCAGATTGGTACAGCTTAAAGTATTTCTTAGGAGACCGGGTTAAACAGTCATTTGTAATTTTTGACATTCGAGGCCTAAGCGTCAGAGTGCCCAAATGTCAAAAATTACAAATATGACGGCTTAGCACTTGTAACTCAATCCGTCAATGTACCATAAACAGTTCTTTAAATTTTAAATTAACAAAAGCATGCACTGCACAATCAAATACAAACCAAATTTGTCTTCAAAGCCACTACAGACTACAGTACGGATGTTTAGCAAGACTGTAGTTTAGCGGACCACATCATATTTACCAGTATAATGATTCATGAATAGGCTACACCATGACAGCTTTTTGTGGTGCCATTGATGAATGGCATTTTAGTTGAATGGCATTTTAGTCAACAAATATTGCAATGTTAAGTGGAAGTGTCTGCGACTATTGCTGTGTGCTCGTTGTAAAGCAACGATTATACAGAGGCTTTAACTTAAGTAGTAATGCAATATATTGTCCATTACGCTGATAATTCTGGAAAAAAGCTTCAAGCACACCAGCTTACGGATCTTATGGCTTACGTTTTTGCCAGCGTGGCTTACGAATTTTGGCTTAGCACATTCCATGGTGGCTTACAGCGGCTTACAGCAGCGGCTTAGGAGTCTAGCGGCTGGTTATATACAAAGATGCTTCAATTTCAGCTATTATGACTGCAGATAAAAACAATAAAATGCTCATAAAGAAAGTAAACATGGAAATAAAACCTGAAGAAATCCAACAAAGCGGACAACGCCCCATCCGAGTCGCTTCGAGTCTGGCTCGACCAGAATAAGCTGTAGGACGTCGATCACGAGAAACCGACGATCTTTTTTGTTGCTATAAAACACAGCACAGATTCCATTAAATTTATTAGCTTCGACCACTTAAAACACTTTTTTGATGTAACATGGTAACTCGCTGAATCACTTACACAGTTGGAACCTCTCAACTGTAGTTCAACTAAGCAATTTTCAATTGACGCTCTTCGTTAAAAAGTAAAAATCAAACTCTTAAAACTCACATGTACAGTACGTACTAAAAAGCAACCACGGATACCTGTCTTTTTCAATGATCGTGCAGGCAATGAGATCACTGTTGTCTAAAAAACACAAATTCACAATCACATTTATTCCCACTTCAAAATTATAAACAAAAATATTAAAGACTTCACGCTTTGTCATGCATTGTCTGAACATTTCTTCAAATGGTAACAAACAAAAACCAATGTTACGTCAGGACTAGTACATAAATGAAATATGTAGCATTGTGTAAGAAGCAATGCATCTACTCACTGAGATCAAGGACGTCGTCGACGTTGACACACTCATCAGCACGAGTCAATGGCAATTGCGTTTCACTCTCCTGACGTAGAGTAAACGACAGACTGCGGATCAGAAAGAATACTCGTATTGCCTGAACGACATACAAATCGAGTGCAGAATGACAAAAAATGTCGTATCTATAGCTGTCTATGGCAAAACGTCCTAACTAAATAGTATAGAGTTCTTCAAAATGGTAACTTAAATATTTATTCCATTGCAAAATAAAACACAGCAAGCAAATCGATGGCATTATGATGTTTATTAAAACAAGAAATTTGAGCTAATGCTCACTGGACGCGTGAAAGCCTATAGTAGTTCCGGTTCAGTAGTTTTGCTGAAAATTGGAGTGTTCACGCTAAGTTAATATACAAATACCAAATTCTTTATCTGGATCACATAGGCCTAACGATAGTTCCGTGGCGCCACCTTATGAATGATATAGACTTGTGCCGCAGCCCAAAATCACCAAAAAATCCACAAAACCCCCTATTTTGGCATTCAAGGTCATTCAAAGTCATTGAATTCAGCGCCAATCGAGAGCCAGTGTACGATTTCCTATTAGCAATTAATAGTAACCTAGGCCCTATATCGCACCATTACTGAGATACAGCGACTTATTGGCCAAAAATTGCAAATTTTGCCCACCCCCTCTCATTTAGCGCCCTCGTTCGAAGTGACCCCCTTCGAATTTATGGAAAAACTTTACGGTTCCTGAAACTAGAGTCTTCCAGGCATCCGATGGTAAAGATTTGGTGATCCTATCTTGCACCATTTTTGACTGATCCACCCGTGTGACAGATGGACAGACGGACAGACGGACAGAATTGAGATGGCTAAGACGCGCTAAAAGTAGTAACTGCTTTCGCGCGTAAAAACTATGACAACATTAAAAACATTGGGGAGAAAGTAGAAAAAAATGCAGAAGCATGTGGAGTGGACTCACCCGTTTAGCACGCTCGACTTCACCGCACGGCAACCTGCGATCAAACTCTATGCCTGTCAGCGGCGTTCCAGTAGGCGGAAGAAGTGTTGAGGCATCCATTGTTAAATACTCCACATTCAATGGCCGATTCTACAGTAAAATAGTCAACACAAGCATCAGCTAACCTTCCATAAGTTTGTGGCAGATAAATCGAGTAGTGGTCTATCTGGATAGGGTTAAGGGAAAGCATGTTCACCTACGTTGAATGCCAGGCAACAATGTGCGATCCCATGTGGCAGGTGATGTTCCGTAGCTCAAAGATGGGTTTCCCATAAAAAGCTATATGCAACCTTTATCATTTACCGTTCTAATGAGCAACAATAATCCATGCAATTTATGCAAGTGCTTCATGCCGACAAAAAACATTGGAAAAGACTTTTTACTATTGACTTCTCTGACAATTTCTGCCATGTACCTTTACCTTACCTTTACTCAAAGCTCGAAGTGGGAAAAGGTAAGTGCCAGTATTTTAGCGATGCCTTTCCAGGCCCAACGAAATGAAAGCCACAGCGGGGCCTGGGGAAACATTCTTGCATGGCCCCCAAACATTTTCGTGGGGCCCCTCTGGGAAGAAAATTTTTGAATTGCCTTTTCAAAATGGTGCCTTTTGGTGTGTGGTGGGTAATTCTGGAGGATCCCTAGATTATTCTTGTCATAGGTAGCGAGCTAAAAGAACTATAAAGAAGTCTTTATATGAATATAACTCAATAGATTCCACTTTGCACGGCGGCGCACGCAAGTCTTGCTCGATCAAACACGTAGCGGCAAGTGATGCAATCTACTCCACTGCAGCCTGATACAGCGAGTTGCTGCTTGCTGCTATTAACTCTTTGCACTTCAATCTTACACACTACAGGTGTACTTTATATTTCTGAGCAGGGCCCTCAAACGTCATGGGGCCTGGGTTAGCTTACAGCCCCCTACCTCATCCTCTCGAAGAGCCTTGCCCTCCTCCCTTCCCTACCTTCGAGGTAGCGCTATTTTGGCCACTGATCAATGCAAATATCAAAAACATCAACGATCAGTTGCATAAATCTCAGAAAACAAGTCCACAAGCATACCGGTAGGTCTTTTTTCAGAAAAGAAGTGTCGGTATGTTTTCCAGGCAACCAAAGAAGTGCTGGTATGCCATACCAGTCCATACCATTCCACTTCAAGCCCTGCCTTTACCTTATGTACAGTGAAGCTAAAAAATATAGCACATTCTAGTAATTTTGGTTTTTCTTTTGTCCATATTTATGTCCCTAAGGTATCCCCAAAAGAAACAGTATAAGTATACTTGTGGAAATTGTTGTGAAAGCCTTCTTTACAGGCCAGATGCCATTCCTGTTATCCAATCAAGAATGTGAAAGTTCTGAGTGATGTGCACTAAAAACAGAGTAACTTAACTTTCAACAAGAAGCGTATTATCCAGCATGAAAGTAGAAAGCAAAGCATTAGGTGACCAGTGTGTGATACAAACTCACCATCATTTCACGATATTCGTCTTCAAACATATCCAGAAATATTTCCTCACTCTGCAACGAATAAGCATAAACACTAAAGTTTTAATTATACACAATATAGTGAAGTGTCCACAAATGCTAACTAAACTGTAGGTTTCTTACGTTGCTTTCTCGGTGCTGAATGCTACAGATGCAAAAGAGTTGCACCACTGTGCCAAATTTGAAAACATTTAATAAATACATTAGCGGTCACTTGCAATTAACAATAACTGAAATGCCAAAACTAAAATTATTATTACAAGTATTAAAATCATAACTAAAAAACAAGAACAAGACAGAACTAGGAATGCTTAATTAATCCTTTCAATTATTGCTTAACAAACCTTCTCCCAGACTTTGTAGAAATTGCGCATCTGAAGTGTAGCTTCTTCGCGAGCACCTTCAACGGCTGCCAGATGGTCGTCCTGCAGAAAGCTGTGTCCGTCTGAGGAATTGTACACCAGAGACTTCAGTAGCAAGATGGCAAGCTCGAACGTTGCCAGACGCACTTTACCTGTGATATGCAGCCGCCAGCACTAGTGTTTAATACGATGTAGTGCAGAAAATAACAATTAAATATCTCAGTATCTATACAGTGTCCCAAAAATATCCCCCAACATTTTCGACTGTAACTTGAAGATGAATTAACAGATTTTAATAATTTTTGGTGTGCGTATTCCTTTCACAACTTGCCATCAACCAGCCGGAAAGTACAGCTGAGAACAACTATGTCATGGTATCAAATGGAAAAAAAAACAAAAAAATTGCATCTTTATGATGATGATGCACATACCAGGAATAAACAAAAAACAAAAATCAAGAAACCAACCATCCAAACCAGGTTTATCTGAAAAAAACTGGATACTAAAATAATTGTATGTGTGTACGTGTGTTATAACAAGATGCAGAGCATATACCTTGTTGACAAGCAATTGAAATAATATGTATTAGCCGTTGTACAAGAGCAGTGTTGTAATGATGCTTCGTCTACAACAAAGCATATATTTTAAACATTGACTTTTAACATTGTTCACTAAGGCCCACAGTTTTCCGCGGTAAATTTTGCCAAATTCCGCAGGCCAGTTCGCAAAATTCCGCCGCTCACCATGGCAAAATTGTGCAAATTCCGCGACATACCGTGCTTCCGTTTGTGCGTGAACTAAGCTTTATTCTGTTTTAAAAACTTCAGTTTTTGGATGATGGCATGGCACTCAGTTATGCTAGCAACAGACAAAGGAAATTATCGATCTTCTTTTCTTTTCAAAAGTGCAATTTGTCAACTAGTCACATTGTGTTAATTTACGATTGTGCCATATACAAGGGTAATTATTAGTAGTTTTGGGCAGTTCAGTTGGATTTTTCTCCGTGACATAGTTAGTTTAAAGCCAACGATCGTACTAATCATCGGTCATTTCTTAACTTCTCTAAAATTCCGCGGAATTCCATGGCAATATCAAAATTCCGTGGAAAAGGGCAAATTCTGCGGCTCGAATCAAAATTCCGCGGCCTGCGGAAAATTGCGGGCCCTAGTGTTCACTATAATGTATGACCAACCAGCTAGATACAAATGTGCACTGTTTTCACAGTGTGTCACATATGCGGCTTATTAAACATGACGACCCAAATCCAAAAAATTTACGACTCTCTTTATATTAACATAAATCAATGCTAAAAGACAGACAAAAATCAACCAAAAGCCAGCAACTTCTTGACTAGCCATTTCATCACAGCTACAGCCCATAATTTCAGAGTTATTTCACGTTAAGTTGAAGCTGGCTGCTAAAAATATACAGGAATAGTTGTAATCGCCTTCTAACAACACCACAGCATTAAAGAAGATGACTTATGCCTAAACAACAGGGTCAAACAATGAAGAGGCAAACACTAATCAATCTAAAACTTTGTCATAAACATTACTGTTGACCATTAACAATATCAATTCGGAGACTGGTAGAAGCCGGCAAGACATTTCGTGGTCAGTGGCCACATATGCAGCCGGTAGTGTATGGTGCTGTGCTACACAATTCTGAAACAAAACGATATGTAAAAACTTCAGTTTCAAGAGCACTGACCGGAGAATTGTCTGTCGGCATCATAACGGCATCAAGAAGGGTCGGATCAACACCTACAATTCAGCCATACACGACAAAACACTAGAC
>Ga0209671_1005939_pt1 | contig 12433 bp, 3 predicted proteins | sample WorMetHERISLAND2_2_FD_187401 | JGI IMG/M metagenome (GOLD analysis project Ga0209671, IMG submission 187401) | Marine gutless worms symbiont microbial communities from Max Planck institute for Marine Microbiology, Germany - Olavius geniculatus... | ecosystem: Host-associated > Annelida >...
AGTTTGTAGTAAGTGATTGTTTTGTTTAGTAACAGACTGGTTCTGCACGCTGCCTAACCTAGGTTATTTTTTATAGAACCTAGGTTGCACATTGCACAATTAGACGTGGACGCCTCTTCAGTATGATGGTAAACAGTTCCAGACATCAATGACTCTTTCAACAAAAAAGTTTTGACGAACTGAATTTGTACATCTAGGTTTATATAGTTTGTACAAATGAATGCCCTCTCGTCTGAGAGGAGGGGCTAAACGTGAAAAAATCATCGAAGTTGACACAGACCAAACCAAACACAATCTTATAGCACAAAATAAGATCTAGATACAGCTGGCGCAGCTCTAAGCTAGAAAGATTTAGATGCACCAAACGCTCATTGTATGTTAAATCTTTAAGGCCAAACAGTCTCTTCTTAGCTGCACCAAAATTAAAGTACACTGCTCCTCAATAAAACATTCCTTTAATATTAGCCTATAAGTTGATATAATTTAACAAATTTTGCCACAATAGATACAAAAAAAGTGACAGCATGAATGAAATTCAAAGAAGTGACTGAATCAGCCAATCAGACCTGATACTGACCTGCATGAATGTAGAAAACCAATATCAATATACACAAATGATGTCGCATATTCGTTACGTTGCTTCACCGTAAGCTGACTTCCGTGAAATGAATAGCGTATCTCTCCACTTATTTCTATTTAACGCAATAATTCAAAAACAAAAACATAAACAAACAACCTACTACCTGTTCGTTTACCTGCAATCATAGATAAGTGCAGTTAAAACTCGAACTTAAATTTTACTTGATCAAGGTTTATTTTTACGCGCGAAAGCAGATACTGAGATACTGCTTTCAGAAATTCAGAGTGTCTTGACCATCGCAATTTTGTCCGTCTGTCCGTCCGTCTGTCCGTCACTCACACGGGTGGATTAGTCAAAAACGGTGCAAGCTAGGATAACCGAATCACCGTCGGCTGCCTGGACGACTCTAGTTTCAGAAACCGTAAAGCATTTCAATAAATTCAAAGGGGGTCACCCCGAACGAAAACGCTAAATGAGAGAGGGTAGAAAAATTTGCGATTTTCAGCCAATAAGTTGCTGTATCTCAGTAACCGTGCGAGATGGGGCATAGGTTACTATTAATCACTAATAGGAAGCCGTACACTGCACTTTCGAGTGGCGCCGAATTCAATGACCTTGGATGACCTTGAACGCCAAAATAAGGGTTTTTATGGATTTTTGGCAATTTTGGGCTGCGAGAGAAATCTAAAGAGCGAATTGCGCCGAAATCAATTCAACTAGACATGGAGAGGCTGCATATGAAATGTTCAGCCTTGAACGTAGATTTCGACGGTCCATGTCTCGATTTTCTACAGGCTCAAGGAAACCTGCGCACGAAGACATCAAAGAGCGGTACCCACGTGAAAGTCGTTATTTTACCGTTGTTGGCCAGTCTTTCGTCAAAACGGTTACAGATGCATGGCATGCTGCCTATCACAATAAGCTATAGTGACCCGAGCTTTTCAGTCGTATCAACATCGATGACTTTGAAAGATTCCGAACTTCCAAAATAAGGGTTTTATTGATTTTTGCCATCTTTGGCTGCAGCGCACACTCCAAGAATGAACTGCGACGAAATGGCTGGAGATATACTGACAGTTTGCGAACAGGAACTGCGCTATAGCCTTTTGCGCGTTTCGTGAGCATTAGCTCAAATTTTTTGTGTCATCTTGTCAAGTTGTCATTATATGGTCAAATGGATAAATTGATGGAACTTGCTGCTGTTTACAGCTTGTCAATGCTGCTGTTTTAGTCAACCGTTGTACAGTCAAGCTATTGATACGCTAATTTTTAATTTGTCGTCTGTTGTCTGTCTGTCTAGGCCTATAACATTTTGTGCTGTGGCTATACACGGTATAGACTAGCTCATATATACAGTGGTCGGCGTTGGCGATTTATGTTTTGAAGTAGTTGATGTATTAATAATTAATTAATCATCATTACTCAAGAACCTCTACCATTGCAATGCACGTCTTCAGTTTTTCTCGCAGCGTGTTATCAACCGGTGGAACAGTTTGTCACAAGATGAATTGCGGACGTTACTTCGGTAAATTCATTCAAGAGCCGCTTGGAGAAGAGACGTAGTTGTCAGATGGACTTGTTTAAAACCTTATAACAAGTCTACAAGTGTTATCACCTATACGATTCGCAACCAATTCGCAACAGTCACCTGCATGGAATTCTGACGATACGTGTGTACCGTATGCAACGGGTGCAACTGCACCCCAGAGTACCCGATGAGTTATGTCTAAAAGTTAACTTAAAAGCCTATTGAAGTTAGAAGCGAATTTGCATAGCGCAATAAAAACCTATGATACGAAACAAAGGCGACTGTCGTGCTGTGTAATGATGATACGATTCATCAGTATCGAAACGACTGCCACAGCTGCAACGATACTCACGAACCTACTAAAGGGCAAGTAGACAGGAGAGATTTTATCGATATATTGACCCATCACTATATGCGTGGCGGCCATGTGGGCGTGGTTGTCATACAACTTCCGGTCGTTTTCCAGGCCTCGGAAGGAGTTGTGTCTAATTTGTGTTACACTGCTTGTAATTTATCGTAATTTCCGAAATTCTTGCAGCATCTCGTAATACAGGTATGGCTGTTGGACGACAGTGCCAGGCGTGCTTTGGGTCCAGTCGGTATCAAGTGCTGTAGAGCTTGTAGTCACTAACGGGCTATCATCTGATGTCATTTTATAAAGATCGCACACCACACATGCAGTCTGTCAGTTTGTAGTAAGTGATTGTTTTGTTTAGTAACAGACTGGTTCTGCACGCTGCCTAACCTAGGTTATTTTTTATAGAACCTAGGTTGCACATTGCACAATTAGACGTGGACGCCTCTTCAGTATGATCTTCATCGGTACTAAAGAGGCGGACTTACGGGCGGAAGTTGTTGGTAGTTTTCGGGATTTAGTGCCACCCATCTTCGTCATAAGTTAAATACAGTAAAATTTAGTGATGATTTGATATCAGGATTTCAATTTCGATACGATATCGAAAGATATTTTGAAGATATCGCAATATCAATATCGATATTTTTAAAAGTATGTAAAGTAAGTAAATCTTACAATAAATAAATAAATAAGTATGTAAATCTTACACAAGCACAAGAAAAAGACGTGAACGTTCAGCAAGGCAGTTTGCTTTACGTAGATACCAAAAGTGTCAGTGAACTTAAAAATTAACTATAGACTGTCGTAAGTGTCGTTAAATTACGACACTATAGTTAGTTTCCTTTTCAGTTTGTCATTTTCTTTGTTTATTCTCGTTATTTTGGTAATACGGTAATAAAAATATAAACTTTCGGCGTAAAATATTGTGATATATCAAAAATATTGTAATATACAAAAGATATCGCGATATATCGAAAAATTCAATATTCTTTTGATGATACGATATATCGATATCGGAAACGATATATCAATATTTTTGATATATCGAATCATCACTAGCAAAATTTTAACCACTGCCGGTTTCGTGAATTCGTGCTTTAAAGTCGTACACGATATTCTAACTTTGCCAGAAGTTATCCTGTCTGTTTTTTGAACATGTTAGTTAATGTTAGCAAATGCAACATAATTTGGCAGACTGTTCTCCATGTTAACAACTCTATTAGTAAAACGGTATTTATGTAGATCATAGAGATGGGCGAAAAGTCTGATTGTATTGTTCTGCTGAAGCTGAATATTTCAGTGTTGTCACCAAAACAGTATAGAATATTCGTCAAATTTTCACCAAAGGTTGTCTCTACTAGCCAAAAGAAAGACACAACATTATTTTTTTAGTTTTTACTATTATATGGTGTAACGCTTTACTTCAGGTTCAGTTTATAGCAGCAGAGAGTATGTATTATATGGCCTCAGTGGAAATATCATTATTGTAATTAATGTAGTCTTAAGTAGAATTATACAATTTAATGCCATGAATGAAGGTTGAGGAATGTGTTAGCATTAGTATTGTGTAGTCACGTAATGTGTAATGATTCGTACAGACCTGCCGACTTACCTGAATTTTCCCCAAAACTCATGATTTTAAATTTACGTTTTTATCGTTAGATAGAGTGTATGATCATACGGATTTTTATCTGTGAGCTAATTTGTCTTGCCGGGTCTCATTAAAAAGTCTTAGTTTGTAATGACTCGTACCATCATTTAAAAGGCATGTGATGCATGCAACACACTTTCATTGCATGCAATGAAAATCATGACAATAGCATCTGTATATGTATTATCTCGCAGTCTCCGCAACAAATGCCAACAAGAAGCTCAGCTATTAACATCAGCTAAGCATTTGGTCAGTGTTGTTACTATCCACTATCCACTTGTTACTATCTGAAACCCACATCCATCATAGTGTCAGCTAAACTCTGAAACAGAAACAGCTGCAGCTTATAGCCTTTGTTTGTTGGATGGGTGTAACAAAGACTGAGTTACGTTTCATGTTATTTTTGAGGGAAAGCAGTACACCATGAGCCACAAAAAACGTGCAACTTTACTTTTGTCCATATCTTCACCGATTATTGACCGATTTTCAAAATTCTTTCACTGGCACACTCTGCAGACAGTTTGCAATAATGTTATTATTATATATCCCACCACATGGTAAATGCGTTTCTACGTTACTTTGTGAAATATAAATGTAAGCAAAAACTAATGATAATAACAAAAATTTAGGTAAGTGAAACAAGAAATTTGAGCTAATGCTCACCAGATGCGCAAAAGCCTATAGCAGTTCCGGTTCAGTAGTTTACCTGAAAATTGGGGTGTTCACGCTAAGTTAATATACAAATACCAAATTCTCTATCTGGATCGTGTAACAGTAGTTCCATGGCGCCACCTTGTGAATGATATAGACTTGTGTCGCAATCCGATATCGCCAAAAAATCCATAAAACCCCCTATTTTGGCGTTCAGGGTCATTCAAGGTCATTGAATTTGGCGCCAATCAAGAGCCAGTGTATGACTTTCTATTAGTGATTTTAAAATAGTAACCTAGGCTCTATCTCACATCGTTACTGAGATACAGCGACTTATTGGCCAAAAATCGCAAATTTTGCCCACTCCTCTTTCATTTAGCGCTTTCGTTCAAGGTGACCCCCTTCGAATTTATGAAAATATTTGTTCCATTTTAAATATCTTCATCCATTCTTTAGATATTCGCTGTCGAAGTTAAGTTGTTCGAAATCATGCCAAATTTCGAAGTTAAGTTGTTCGAAATCATGCCAAATTTTGCATATTTTTGGCCCCTGAAATTTTTTGCTGGAAAGCCCCCTAATTTTTTGGACCCAATTATAGAACTTCAGTCTTGTACAGACCACGGTGCAAAATTTTGCGATGATCGGCCAACGGAGCTCGGAGATTCCATGGCGAGAACAATAAATAAAAAACATCTGCAGTAAAACATAATCTGTTATGGTTGTTTGCGTAAATTTTGTAACTTTTCAACTGGCTTTTACTGTACTTGCAAATGTTTAAACTTTAGTAATTTTGAATGTATGTGTATGATAATGGAATGGCAGTATTTTTGTGCCAGGGCATACCTGTATGTGAAGCAGTACACGTGGAGAGAAATGATAGGCAGCCTGATTACCTGCAATCAATTATATTGTGCATGTTGCGCTGCAAATTATGAAAAATGCTTGCCTGTGTCATAAACTTGATTGTCGTTAAAATGTTTTTATGAGCCATTTGTCATCATTATCGCTGTTCGGAGAATGATAAAATTTGCTCTTATCACAGAGAGCTTTTTCATCTGATGGTGTGGTACATGTCTTTACCTAATACAAAATGTTGCAATTTAATTGTTTTATTTTTAGTGCTACCACACTCTGTAACTTGTGTTGCGCATGTAACTTGTTCTTAATTTGTTTAATTACATAAGCCATTTATTTCTGTCTGTGGTCTAGTTCTTAGACTTGCCGTTATCTGGATATATTGTATCCGTGCAGAGCCGACGGCATGCACACTAATGGCAGGATAATGAGATTGTAGTCTGCTGCAGCACGATGCTGCTATATAAAAAAGCTTGTGTGTTATAATGTGTGAAGCTGGCTGGCGGATGACACAGGTATTTGCCTCTGAGACTACGTCGGTTGCATTGGTTTACTCAAATTACGCGCAGCACTGAAACGTGCTTTAGGTACGTTTTTGCTGAGTAGTTGGTACCAAAGCCTCTACTAGGCTTACTGTGTGAAGTTTAAAGTGTATGTCGACTCGACTGAAGTGATTTGCAGCGTGCTGCTTAGCGTCCGAATCCGTATCATCTCTGCTTAAGCTTTTGTATACGACTCATGCCGTTAAAGACGTTAAGGTATTTTATATTATAATTTGCTGTTGTATTACAATAGCAATTCGTGAAGTAGTAAGCTATGTTTGTTCATTTTACATGGATCAACTAATTTATAGATTAAAATAGTGAAAGCCTAGTCCGCTGATTTGAGAGCTGTTGAAGAAGCATCCTTCAATACAGATCAGCAGTAGTCGCAAATCAGTCACGGCCATCATTCACACTATTAGATTAGCCGTATGACCTACTCATAAGCCTTTATAGCTCAGTATATATGCCACAGATAAGTGTTATGAACACGTTTATCTAATATACAATGATAAACTGACAGACAAAAGACAGCTGGATGTAATACAAGATACACACAAATAACAGCAGCATAGCCAATCTATTAAAATCAGACAGTTCAAGATCAGCTCAACAGCCTCAGCTCAGCATATTCATGAAACCCTTCGCCCAAAACTTAGGCAGGATAACACTTTTGTGTACAATCGGCGACGCTTTGATGATAAGTTAGCCTAAATGTAGGCTGATCGTAATGGGCAGCACGTTTTCGTGCAACGCCAATAATTACTTTTTTCACGTTTCGCGCTGAAACGTGAAAAAAGGTAATTTTTGGGCACTGCGCGGAAACGTGCTGCGCGTAATCGTGAGCACCCCTGTTGCATTGGCTAGCAGCGTTGTCAGCACTGGTTAATGGACATTTGACACCTCTGCTTTGTGTCTGTCTGTCGCGCTGTAACCCTACTAGGGTACTGTTACTATGCTTCTACTGTACAGCAATACCAGTGTACAGTTTGTCTTTGCTTATTACTGCCAGCAGTAGCGAGCAACGATATTGTTTTCAGCATAGATTTAAAAACATTTTAACGTTTTTTTTAATTCTTGTAACTTTTTTTTTACTTTATTAACGTTTTTTTTTATTTTCATCACGTTTTTTAAAACGTGCATTGAGAATCTCACCAAGAACTTTGAGAAGCACTTTTGAAACCACAGAAATGATATAATCGGTCACAGTGACGGTAGTTTGCTTAGTTAGTCCAAATATACTGAATGAAAAGTTCTTCTTATCTAGTATATATGGTTAGTCTAGTGTTATGGTCTTATGAACAAATGGTTGAATTGAAATTAAATAAACTTCATAGATCATAGTTCCAGGTATACTGCACCTACAGCATTAGCCGCTAAGCATGAGGTTGAACAAATTATGGCCAACGTTTTTTATTCAACATTTTAACGTTTAAACAAATTTTTTTTCTGGAACGTTTTTTACATCTGGTTTTCAGCATCATTGCTAAGTTTGTTTGCTGGTTATTTCTCTATTAACACAATAGCTCATGAACCACTGCAGTTAGCTTTATCAATTTTGCATGAACGTGTACCCCACAACCTGTACAATTCAATTAAATTTATAAGTCATAGGTTAAAGGTCAAGGTCATTTTTTGTTAGCAGACAAAAGTTCACTAAATTGTTTTTTTTTGTCACACATGGAAAAAATTATAGTTGATAATGCCCTTTTTCGCTTGTCGATTGCTTGATCCATTCCAGAGATATTTGTAATTCATGTTGTCCAAAATCTAGTGCACTGTTGATAGCTCATGGAATGCTGCACTTAGCTTGGTGACATTTAGCATGAGCATGCACCTTGCTAACCTTTATAAGCCTATTGAATACCAAGGTCAAAGGTCGAAAGTCAAGGTCACGTGGGTTTTTGTGCGTTTAGGCTGATCGTGAAGTTAACTTTTAAATTACTTCCTGGTTGTAGGTTGAAGCTGTGACTGATGATTGTATCTCTTCACGGGAAACCAATCGCAGAGCTACGGAGCATCACCTGCCATATGGGATCACTGCCATCTGACACAGTTAAACACGCCCCAGCTTAACTCCAGCACACACGCCAGTACTCGATTTAGCTACTGTCCCGGAGGGATCGAAGGCTGAGTTGTCCTTTGTGGTTGGTTATATACCTTGAGATTGTTTACCCGTCCAGACACAGTGTCACTCATCCAAGTACTAACTATGTTGATCGGACACAACGTGTTAGCCACTAGATCACATCGCCACTTCCTGTGATGAAACACGTTGCCACTGCTAAACTTCTATATAAGCGCATTTAACAATATGTGCTATATAAATTTACATTTTACTTACTTACTTACTTACAGTGCTGCTGGTAGTTGCTATATTTGTTGGCGGCATGGTGTGATGTTGCTTTGACGTTCAGTGGTCATGATTTTTTCTTGACGTGACGCCATCCACAAACACCGTGGGTGTTAGCGTCACTCAACGGTGGGGTTAATTTTGCATGAGGGAAGAAGCGTGAAAAGTTACACCACCATGTTGGTTGAGCTGTGCAGTGTGCACGTATGGGTGACATTTATGTAAATGCCGTGTCAATACGGGTATGTCGGAAATAAGGAAGAGAAGCGAGGTTGCGTTGCCTTGATGTGTATGAAATGTTAGAGTCTTATAGCAGTGGGTTGCGGATTCTGTGAATTTCGTCCGCTGCAATGCCGCAAATCTTCTTGCACGTTTCGTGCAACATTGTAAGCCGCTAAACGTTTCGGCAGTGTGGTTGCGATTGTAGACCGTGCTGAAACGTATACTTTTTCCATGTCTGTGATCGACGGCGTGTTTTGTTTGCATGGACGTGCGTGTTATAAACAGACTCGAGACGCGTTTCAATCGTAACGCTAGAGTGGAGTCAGATTGTGTGCGGTTATTGGACTGCAGTGCAAACGTTGTCGTGAAAGATAGGAGTATGAAATAGTTCGTATAATAAATAATATAATTTTGGTCAGCAGTGTGTGGTCAGTATTATAGAACTTGTGTGCGAAATTGCTGCGAGTATGAAGCCACAAAATGAGTTCTCCGTCTAGATGTCCATCTATTCTATAGTGCTGTCGGTTTGTGAGCTTTGGTATAGTAGTCTGTTCCCAGAAACTCCGCCTTGTGTAATGTGTGAGCGTCAACTACGGCTACGGCTACCTGGGCGTAACATTCCAGGCGCCGCATGGCGGTGTTATGAAATATTAAGCAAGCCTGTTCTGTCGCTGTGTGTCATTAACGCGGGGGCGCTGAAAATGCAGGACCGGAAAATGACAGACTTGAAAATGACTTGAAAATGGCTTGATACTGTTTTTGAGACATAGGTCTACTGCTAGAACTGCGTTGCCGGTAACACGTTGGAGAGCGCAGTTTGACCTTATTGATACGTGCTTACTTCTAGACTGTAATCAACGATGTGCAGTGTGAAACGGCATGTAATAGAAGTGGGACAAAGTGTTTTTATTCTAAGTGTGCTAGACTGTGTATGCTGTAATGTAATAAACACGTGTAAATTGCAAGGTTGATGTGCAAAATGTAGTATTAAATTAATGTTTGTAGCAGCTACCCTCATTTAAATACGTCTTTCGAATTGCCAATCCGTCAATTTCCAGCCCTGCACTTTCGTCCGACATTTTTCAGTCTTGCATTTTCCTCTCTCATGATTTCTTCGGTCCGTCATTTTTAGTCCTGCATTTTCAGGCGACCCATTAACGCCATTATGTTCTAAGGACAAGCCTGCCTCGCAGACTTCTCCATACACGGAGCAGCAAAGCAATTGTGTTGCAGATTCGATCTCCAGTAAGCGCTGGCTCTATAGCTATAGTGAGAGTGAGTTCGCTATGTCTAAATTGCACGTATATAAGGGCGTTTTATTTATTTAAGAATTTACTGAGCACCATTCAGCATTTAGCACCATGACTTCATAGAAAAATTGCAGCGCATGGCCTGCGGGTTAAAAGTTGCTGGTCTTCTGCTGGTATAGTCGTAGCCTACAGTTTCCAGCTGTGTTTAGTTGTGCCGTTTTCCATTGATTTTTTCTCTGCGAGGGTGCGTATGTGTGTGTGTGTTTATTCTGGTTTAAATTTTTTTTTGTTTTTTTTTCATGATTGTCGTTTTGTGGTTTTGTTGTAACCAGACCCATCGAGAGGGGTGAGAGGGGTAGGGTCGTAAGTTATTCCGTGCCCCGCGGCGTTTGGGGGCCCCACCGTCGCTCAGAAATATAAAGTACAACAGAATGAACCATTTTAAAAGGAAAAAATGTATAATTTTCTCCCCAGAGAGGCTCCGAAAGAATGTTTTCACGGGCCCCGCTGTGGCTGTCGACGGGCCTGCTTGTAACTGCTTTATGCTGTTAGCTATTAACCAAAGACAATGAATGAACTTTAGGGACGTCTCATTATCAGTGATTTACGAAAGGCAGAAGATGCGGTGCCAAAGCGAAGGACAAGACGTTAGTAAGCGTGCATGTCACTACGCAACTGGGTTTTCTGTGCTTTGAGCCCAAGGCCTGTGCCTAACACGGATCCAAGGGTAGGGGCGGATGTGCGGCCTTGAGCCCCTATGCATAAGTAAGCACTTTATATGCTCTGCCGAACGGCTAATTGATAAGTTCGTGTGTCAGGAAAATGACTAAAATGATTGCCACCAGATGTTATAATTTAAGGCCAGTATGCACTAAATTCGATTTCAGCCGCGGCTCCGCCCCAGATCCCGCTGGGGGAGCACACAGCGCTCCCCCTAGACCCCCCAGCTGGATTCAAAGGGTCCTATTTCGAAGGAAAGGGGGAAGGAAAAAGGAAAAGGAGGAAGGGGTAGGGAGGAAAGGGGAAGAGGAGAAGCGAGGGCAATATCCCCCCTGGCTGAAGCCTAAATCCGCCACTGGTCTAACGTCGCTTTCAGTATGTGTAATGCGTTGAACATGCCTATTCTTGGTTATATCAACAAAGAGCATATTTTATTTCCCGTGGGTCGACTGAGAAGTCGCTAAAGTGGGCCGTGGACAAAAAAAAGCATTTCGGCAGCGCGTAAAACAGTAATGTCGCCGGAAGCTTTTGCCTGATGGCACTTACACTTTTGATGCCATGGATGCATTCAAGCGATGGATGGATGGCCGACTTAATGGTCGAGTTGTCGACTATAGTTTGCACCTGCACAACGCTCCTGGTTCCTGTCCCGGTGATTATGTGACACCGATGGACTAAATTTTTAGCCGACCGTACATAAGTAACGGTCGAGCTTATGTGGTAGACTAAACCACAAAGGCCAGAAATAAACATATCGTTCGATACGCCAAATATCCAAATAAAAAATCTAACAAAGTGTAGCATCGTACAGATCATTCACTGCATTTTTTTGGCTGGTAGTGTATTTTGTTTACCAACACGCTTGTTGTCTAAGACTGCTATCTTTTGTTGCATTCATATTTCACAAGGTAGTGTAGCGACATAGCTAATGTGTGGCGGGATATTCCATAATCACTTTACTGCTGATTGTCCACAGAATGTACCAGTGAAAGAATTTTGAAAATCGGTTAATATTTGGCGAAGATATAGACAATCACAAAGTGGGACGTTTTTTTGGGGGACACAGTGGATAGGGCTTATGTGTGCTTTGTATAGTTCTATATTGTTGTGGTAACTTATTAGCCCATAAAGGTGTAATAAAAGCGTGCTATTTATAGTACTGTTGCCTTCGATCAAGGATAGATGAGTCATGTTTGACCGCTGTTTGTTAGGCCATGTTTGTGTGGGTGTGTGTTCACAAAATAACTCAGAAAGTTGTTAAATGGACAATTGTGGTGATTTTGGGGTGGCGATCGGGAAATTTTCAAAAGATTTTTTACCCCATTTGTGCACCGTGCCAAACGAATTTGTGGATATTTCTAGTTTAATTTCTGTCACGAATCATCGTGATACGGTGTGCTCCATTTTAAGTGTGATGGAGTCGTCCATAAATGACGTCACGCTCCGAGGGGGAAGGGGCTTCACATTATTGTGACGACGTGTGACGTAGGGGAGGAGGGAGGTTAAAGAAAGTGTGACGTCACACACGTCACATTTGTGGAAAGGCACAATAGACAGCCAATTCATATTGCCAACTCGCCGTCTGTGTCAGAAAGAGGAACATTTAGGAACACTGCGCTTAATTTTACACAATTTTGTGCATTAAATTGATATTAGACAATTTTGATAACAGATATAATTTTTATATATCATAATTTAGATACGTTGAAATTCATCTCTGTAGACT
>Ga0209671_1005940_pt1 | contig 12433 bp, 11 predicted proteins | sample WorMetHERISLAND2_2_FD_187401 | JGI IMG/M metagenome (GOLD analysis project Ga0209671, IMG submission 187401) | Marine gutless worms symbiont microbial communities from Max Planck institute for Marine Microbiology, Germany - Olavius geniculatus... | ecosystem: Host-associated > Annelida >...
CCCTGTAAGCTACGACTGGCTAAAACCGGTCGTTTTTTTCAGCAATTGAAAATGTCGCGGCCTGCGAATTGCGTCGAGTCCTTGCAAATTTTCCTAGCACTTACTTACTTACAGACTTCGCTCGCTTAGAACGGATGGCCTCAGGGCACGCAGCTGCGGAAGGCAATGGCAAGTCGACGGCAATGCGTTGGCCGCATATAGTAGTGGCTTGCTTGCCGGCGGGCAAACTGCATTTCACCCGATGAAAACACACGGCACAGCATAGTCGTCAGTCATTTTGCCCGAGGCACGAAACACGACTACATTACATAGGCCAGTAGACCGCATGGTTGCCAGGCATATCAGTCGTACTACAGAAGTTACTGGCTATAGCAACGGGAGAGCGAGAGAGAGAAAAAATGTCTGCCCGGCGGCGACGACGACGTTGCGACCACACACTCAGAACAAAAGCCAGTCCAACCAACACGCCACTGGACTTAGGCTAAGCTAATAGCAAGGTCGTCTCTATATGCTATCGGCTATAATACAGAAGCCCTCCTCTCCTTGGCTAATAGTTAGTTAGCTTGAACGACGTGTTATCGGTTGGTCGGTCGGGCGGAAGTAAGGGTCGAATGTCGTTAGTAAGTAACCGCTGACGGGCATTTCTGCATTCAATCCGCTAACTACTGCCACCAGCCAGGCTAGCAGTGCATCCGCCATTCCCGGCTTCAACCAAACTGTCAAGCCTTACGCAAGGCTGTATAAGTACTGCCCGCAGTAGCCGCAGTATCATGCACATAAACAACATATAAGCGTACAGAAAAACGCGTGTGACCTTGACGTTTGAATATGACCTTGAAATTCAATACGTTTCTAGAGGTTGTAGATCGAGGTACACGACTGTTAATGCAAAAAATTTCATCGGTTCATGAGTTGGTGTGTTGACGAAGAAAAAAATTCAGCTGAAAACAATACTGTCGTCGTTATCGCGGACAGTAAAAAAATCCGCCAACGAGATGAAAGGCAGTAGCTATAAGCTAATGTTTCGCGCTGCGTTGAAAAATCTGCCCCAGGCAGCTACAGAAGAACTTCACACTGTTAACAAAGTAGGTGACAGAAAGTTGCAATTTTCCTACAGACGAGACTGTGGATGCTCAAAATTTCAACCTCGCTCCTAAATCCCACCTCAAATTTGGTATTTCCAGCCTCCGAATGCGTAGGATTTGGGGTAGGAATTTTTTCCCAACGAGCCAAAATTTAGCAGGGAGGGGGAGAACTGCAGGTTTAGAGACCATGATATCTTGGTAGGTCTAAAATTTTCCGAAGAAACAGGTTTTAAGACACAAACTACTTTTAATGGGCAGCTCTGAGAGGGGTAGTCTACCCAAAAAAAAACTGCAAATTGTGATTTGTGAAGAACTTTCAAACTTTTAGCCAACTAGTCGGACAGACGACAGAAGGATGGACGTGCTGGCTACGTGGCGCAACGGCACTGTGTTGGACTCACGATCCAGAGGCCTTGGGTTCGATTCCCGGTCGGGTCACTATCAAGTACCTAGTCCTACTACTTGACTGTGGGCAGGCAAACCAACTGAGTATATAATACTGTACCGGTAACCAACCACTAAAGTCAAGGTCATCTCAGCCATCTATCCTTGCGGGGTAGGTAAATCAAATACCGGCCTGTCTGGCTGGGGTTAAGAAGGAGTGTGTTCACCTGTGACGGGTTTCATCTGTGTTGGGTTGAGTGGCAACAGGTAACGTTGTGTGATGCCATATGGTAGGTGACGCTCCGTCCGTAGCTGTGCGATAGTAACATAACGTCAAACTGACAATCGACGGGTTACTCCCGCACAAACTGCATCTGACATTAGAAGAAAACATTTGCGTCCAAAAGGTGAATTTTCGAGAGAAAAAATCCCCATAAAAAGCAGTGCACAACCTGAAAGCTTTAACAACGTACCGGGTGAGCGTTTCCAGCGAGGAGGTATAGATGCTACCACCGACATCGATGTGAACTGGTGCCGTGTATCGTGTAGGAGTGGCGGGACACGGAACTCCGGTGATCTTGGCAGCGGGACCAGCGTACGCTACGGCAGCAACTGCAGCAGCCGCGGCAGAGCTAAGCATTGATGCCGGGGCTGGCGGAGGACTGGGGCTGTTGTCCCCCGTCGAAGGACTGCTGCAACACAGTAAATAAGTAAGTAATTAAGTAAGTAAATAGTAATACTTAGTATGCCAGCAGTCGCGGGAACGGGGCATATTGTTATACAGTCGCAGTCCACTCGTGCACCGTATTATAGATCGAGTGCAGACCGATAGGGATGTGACGAAGTTCGTATTCGCATTCGACAACATGCGAATACTCGACAACTTTACAGCTATTCGATATTCGACGAATAGTTGGGGGCGTTTCTGGCGAATACGAATATTTCATTTCATTCAACTTGATTGAACTTTATTGAATTTTACATAGAAAATACTGACAATGAAGAGAACACAGCACTCTGGAAGTTTCATTTTCTCAACTGAACTGGATTGACTGAACTTTGCCTTAGATACAGGTGCTGATTTTCACTGACTGAACACTGAACAATATTTTGACGTTTCGCTTTATTCAAATACTGGAATAAAAAGTTTTCTTGAGGCTGAATAAGTATTCGCATTTGCATTTGTTATTCGACGAACAGGGTCTGTAAAGCTAATATTCACATTCAACGAATACGAATATATTTTCGCTTCGTCACATCCCTACAGACCGAGTACAGTAGCAGCGCGATCACTGCGACCACAGTACGAGCTGTGCATGCGAACGCAGAAGACAGATCGAAAGGTCGCCGCAAGGAATTTGGAACAGTTCAAAATTCCTCGCGGCGACTAAAATGGCTACAACGACCGTACGGCCAGTGTGACCGACCGCGATTTAGTCTAAAATTTAGTCGCAGTACAGTCGCAGTCTCGGTATGAGATTGGAGTATTACGCAAAAATTGCCGTTTCTTTCAAAGTGATGGTTACAACCACTGCCAGTATCCATTAGCCGACCGTACTTAACTATGTAACGGTCGAGCTTATGGTACGGTTGTCGTCTGTCTGTCCGTCGTCTGTCTGTCACGGACGTATTGTGGCTATACGGTAAGAGATAGGGCCTAGGTTGCTATTGATCACTAATAGGAAATTGCATACCCCTTTTCAGATGAGATAAAAATCATCGACCTTGGATGACCTTGAAGGTCACTGACAACCAGTACGTTCGGCTATCCTACCAAGAGCTGGGCTTCTTGTCTTACCATCCCACGGAAGGTAGAAAGTTAATTCGACCTAGTTGGCCGGCTCTGTGCCGAGATGCATGGAACCCTGGTGTGAATACGTGGTGGAAAAAGCAGTCGGACCTGGTGTTGTTGATAGCGGCAGATGCTGACGCTGGGAGGTCAATGATAGGTCGATGAGCTGCTGACGCTGACTGATGTGATGCGCTTGCTACAGGGCGGTGAAGAATGAACGGAGTAGGTACGATGGCCGCTCGCATCTTAGCCGACCCTAGCTCCTGAATCACACCACATCATATCATATCATATCACAGAGATTATCATAATACCCCGTTTATTTTAAACCAGGAAGCTGGCTAGAAAAGCGCTTATACAGCCAGCTCTAAGACCTAGCTGCAATTCCAGCAACAAGCATGTTTGATACTACAGGCATCCATCGAGCTGGCTCTTAAAGCAGAGGCTACCTAAGTAGGGGCTTCTGACCCTATCATGCTTGGTGCAGCTTGCGCCCAGTGAAAAATAGGAAGGGAGTTTTGATATGGGTATATGCAGAATTGCTATCAAAAGAAGTCCGATTTTTAGCTCAAAATGCACTACAACAAACCGCTTAGCAGCCGAACTTTGCCCGGATCCAAAGGGGAGAAGGATGGGAAGATAATGAGAGGGAAACTTGAGCCCCATTTTGATTACAGAATCTAGACTTGGAGGGATCGAGGCCACTGGCTCCAAGAGAGCTTTCAGAGCCAGATTTCACGCGAGTACAGAGCAGCGTAACTGAACTGAACTTAAACTACACGGTTTAGTTTTTGACGAACTGACCAATGGGCAAGCAGTAATGCATTACAGTAGGCACCGTCTAACGGCGTCGGTGACTGCGTGACTATGATCGATGACCAATGGGCTCATCCTGCTGCGCGCTCATTGATCAGTCCGGCAAAATTATTCTGAAATTAGGGGGGCCTATTTCTGCCAACATTCTTAGAGTCAAAGACGTCACGTTTTCACAGCCACCGTTAAGGACTGTTTACAGCGACAGAAATGAAATGAAAAGCGGCCTTTCGTTTCATTCCAGTTCAATTCATTTCGGTCGTTTTGAACAGACCTTAATAGTAATTAGTTACCTCGATGCAGCAGCAAACAGCTTTTCGTCGAACGAATTGTCAGCGAGATACAAGGACCTAGCCTATATAGTCTGATAAAGCTGTCACGGATAGGCTAGGTAGGTATACGGCGTCGTTGTAACACGCTCTGCAACACAAGACTCGTTTGCTGTGACTCCAGTAGCTAGCAGGCGTAATGTGCGCCGGCGTGCTGAGCTACGGGTGCGCCTCCGGGCAACTGCTATACCGCCTCTGTCCCTTCCTCCCTCCTCATTCACGCTATACAGCAGTGGCATCTCCACCATCCAGATACAACTAATTGGTGCCGGACTTGAGATCAAGAGATCGCGAGTTTGACTTCCGGTCGGATCGCTAATCTCGCTATCAAGCGGTTACTACTTTGATGGGTGACTGTCTGCAAAAAGGTAAACCACTAATATCTTGGTAGGCCTATATAGCAAACCGCCAATGCTCAGCCTTCCATCCCTCGGAGGTAGGTAGTACCGGCCTGACTGGCTGGGGTTAAACTTGTGGTGCGCATTCACCTGTATTGGGTGGCAGGTAAAACTGCGTGATCCCAAATATGGCAGGTGACGATCAGTAGCTCTACGATGGGTTTCCCATTAAGAGCTACACTATACACAATCTTTAACCTTTAACTACAGTTCGATCCGGACTTTCTATATTCAAGGAGGCCTGAGCACGCGGATGTCAAAAAGGGTTACCCCTCTAAAAAGTGGTTATTTATCCGCTGTTGGCTTGTCTAGCGTGTAAATGCTTGCAGATAGACACAGGCATGCTGCTTATCATAACAAGCACTGACGACGAGCTTCTTAGAAATGTTAACATCGATGACCTTGAATGACCTTGAACCCCAAAAATATTGATTTTGTGTCATTTTTGGCGATTTTTGGTTGCAAAACAGTGAATTGCGACGGAATGGATAAAGATAGACTAAGATTACCTGCGAACAGGAACTGCCATAAGCTCTCGTGCGTCTCATGAGCATTAGCTCAGATTTCTTGTTATGTACACATGTAGGCCTAAGTTGATTGTGCTCCTTTTTCATGGTACACATCAATTTCTCTTTTCTACAAGTGACAGAGAAAGAGTGTGGATTTTTTGCAGATAAATATGCAAGTTTGAATTGGCAAGAATCGTTCTAAGACTTGGCTTGACAAGAAAACTTGTCCCGTGCATTAGCACATCGTATTATTTTCAGTCCGCTTATCTTGCCCTCTAGTGCCCCTCTTCAATGCATCCTGATTTTCTTGTGAGATTTTGGCGCTATATAAATTGATACCTACTTCCTTACTTACTCATCATTACATAGTACTAGTACCGACATAATTACGACATCACACATGCCTTTTGTCTGCCTGTGGACACAAGACCTAACAATTTTCTTGACTAATAACTTTAACAAATTTAAACAAACTGCAGTGACAGTAGGCCTACTGAAATGGCAGAGTCTAATACTTAATTCAAAATTCTCACTGATTGCAGCAGCATTGTGAGTTACAAAGATCAAATTTATATTTTTCGTATAGTGAATAGCCGGGTATCAAAATGATGCAAGTTAACAAATAATGAAATTTTGAAATTAGCAGTATACATAAAGTGGTTAAAATTACACGCATATGATAATCTGTAGACTTTTTCCAGCAAAAAGTGTAATATAGATAAAAGTCTAAAACACCTGAAAATATTAAGAGTAGGCCTATACATTCAGTATAACACTGCTTGTTGCATGTGCATCAATCAGTGCTTCTTTAGAACAAAATCAAAATTTTTAACAATGAAAAAATGTGAAAACAAAAGCATCCGCTCTTCTAGTCAACAGTAGATAGCATTTGATTCAACTTGTAACAGCAAAACCGAAACATCAGCAACTGAAAACAAAAAATAAACAATACCAAAACATACAAACAATAATTTCACATCAAAGATTATATCTGCCGTGAAAATTCACTGCAGATAGCGATAATCTACTAGGCCTACTTATTTTCCGTGAATTTTCACGGAAGCAGCTTTTCGCTTTTTACGCACGAAAGCAGCTACTGCTTTCAGCGCGTCTTAGCCATCGCAATTCTATCTGTCTGTCCGTCTGTATGTCCGTCTGTCACACGGGTGGATCAAGCAAAATGGTCCAAGCTAGGATAACCATCGGCTGTCTGGAAGACTCTAGTTTCAGGAACCGTAAAGCTTTTTCATAAATTCGAAGGGGATCACCCCGAACGAGGGCGCTAAATGAGAGGGGGGTGGTCAAAATTTGCGATTTTGGCCAATCAGTCGCTGTATCTCAGTAACGATGCGAGATAGGGCCTAGGTTACTATTAATAACTAATAGGAAGTCGTACACTGGCTCTCGATTGGCGCAGAATTCAATGACCTTGAATGACCTTAAACGCCAAAATAGGGGGTTTTATGGATTTTTTGGCGATTTCTGGCTGCGAGACACATTGCAAGAGCGAATTGCGCCGAAACCAATTGAGATAGACATAAACAAGCTGCGTATGAAATTTTCAGCATTGAATGTAGATTTCGACGGTCTAAGTCTCGATTTTCTAGGTTCAAGGAAACCTGCGCACGAGGGCATCAAAGAGCGGTACCTCCGTAAAAGTCGCGACGAACTGGCTGGAGATAGACCGACAGTTTGCGAACAGGGACTGCTATAGGCTTTCGCGCGTCCCGTGAACACTATCTCAAATTTCTTGTTCGCTATATGTCGTGAATATTTAGGTATTGAAACGTATACATTAAAGCTGAGGAAATAAATGATTAAGCACAAATTAATTATTGACGTGTTACAGCAATGCTGATGCGTCTGTTTGTCTGTCTGTTAGTTAGTTGAAACTAGGTGGGAATTTTAATGCTGTTTTGTTGCAAATTGTCTGCCGCAAGCACAAGTCTGGCAGTGAAAGAATTTTACTAATCGGTCAATGTGGGGCAAAAATATAAACAGACTCATTGCATACAATTTATAGGCCTACATTTTTACGCGCGAAAGCAACTACTGTTTTCAACGCGTCTTAGCCATCGCAATTCTGTCGGTCTGTCCGTCCGTCTGTCCGCGTCCGTCTGTCCGTCACACGGGTGGATCAGTCAAAAACGGTGCAAGCTAGGGTTACCAAATCTTCACCGTCGGCTGCGTGGAAGACTCTAGTTTCAGGAACCGTAAAGCTTTTCCATAAATTCGAAGGGGGTCACCCGAACGAGGGCGCTCAATGAGAGGCGGGTGGGCTTGCTAAGCTGTCGCGTCGCAATCTAATTTATTGTGCTGGTACCGCGACCATGTGCAGAGTAAGCACTAACAGGGAAAACAGGTAAAAAAAGTCAAGGAATTTCACAGCTGTCAGGGAAATGTCAGGGAAAAAATCTTGCCAGGGGAAACTGTCCAAAAACTGTACTAAAAATTGTATCAACAGGTTTTGCTTTGAATTTATAGCATTTATTAATAGTCAGATGTTTCGCATGCGAATTTTCATGGAATTCTCAGGAAAATTCACAATGTCTGGAGAGTGGAGAGTGGTCACTCTCCCTAAGACTGGGTGCGCCACTGCGCGTTCTGCCAGGCACGGGCGAGCGCCTCAGGCGCGCCGACGCAGCTGCGCCGACTCCGAGCGACTCCTGGGCATGCGCAGCGAGTGAGTGGTGGAGGAAGGGAGAAGTCCTGTCAGTCAGCTGTCGCCGTGGGCAGTCGTCAATGCCTCAGGACAGACACGGCGGCGACGACGACGACCAGGATTAAGATCTCCACAGCAGTCACTGCGCCTAGCCGCCTATGTTGCCTGGCGGGCACATTACACACAAACCCCCTCCGCGATAAACCCCCTTACCATAACCTCCCACCCGCGACAATCCCCCCTATGATAATCCCATTCTTTGTTATACTTTAGGCCTAGTGCACGTTGATTGGTGAATTCTTGTAAATAATTTTTACCGTATTTCGACAGTTTTTAGCGCCGTGTCGAATAATGATGACCTAGTTTCAAGATAGGTTTGCGGGTGCCACTAGATTCGCATGTAGGCCTAATAAATTAGGCCTATAATTTGTAGGCTTGTAGTTTGAACGTTTGGTAATGGGAGGGGGACTTTCGTAGGCTAATGTCGGAGGCCTAATGTTAGAACTACTGAATGTGAGCCTGCAGGGCCAACTTGTTGAGTTGGATTGAAGGCGTGTTCTTGCAGCAAGCATCTCAATCGATTTCACACAGAATCTCTGCCGTGTGTACTAAAGCGGGTTTGGGAATGCTTATAATACTAATGTGATCTGTTTTGCATGTGGTACAGTGCTTAAATTACTAAAAAGTAAGTGGTGGAACTCTAAATTTTTTCTGTTATCTTTCCCTCCACTTCCTTCTTTTCCCTTCCCTTTCCACCCCTACTCTCTTTTATTCCTCTTTTTCCTCCTCTCCTTTTCTGTCCCTGCCTTCCCGTCCCTTAGAAGTAGACTTTTAAATTCAGGTAGAGGCTTTGGGGACTGGGGAGCACTGGAACCTCCCCCAATTGGGTCTGGGGTGTAGCCCCAGCTTGAATTTAATTTGATGCATTTAAACCTCAATATATGACCGCTGGTGGCGAAAAATCTAAATGATTCGCCCGAAAATCAACTGACGAAAGACATACAGTCTGACCCGTTTAGACGAAGCCATTTTGCAGTGAGTTAGGCTATAATATTTCACATAATTTCAACTGCAAACTTCAGGTGGCGGAGCGGCAATTCAGGTTCTGGAAGAAACGCTAAACTGAAACAAACGTTGCGAAACGCCGTTCCCGCCCGTGCGGCCGTGCCGGCTGAATTTTACGGTTTTCAACACTGACGTTGGGGGAAGGGTTCTGTCGTAGGACTACGAAGCGTTGTTATGGGGGGGGGGAGTTTGTCATACAATGCTGGCTTAGCCATGGAGAGCGGAGTTTCATAACGTCGCTGCGTTGCCGACGGCCACCACCGACATCGCACGCAGCAGCGCAGCTATACCGGCGTCCCCCCCTTTGGCTCGAACATGAAAATTTTTTTTGCAGGCGACTTTATATGAAAAGGTGCGTTTTATGCCATTTTCAGCAAGAACTGCAAAATTCAACAATGTTTGATGGTCTTTTTTCATACCGATAAAATATGCGATTAAAATCGCCATGTGCGATTGCATCTGATATGACGCCGGCGTCGCCGAACGCTTTTGAAAACCAGCTGCAAGCCGTATAGGCCTATAATATTTCGCGGCGGCCGGGTTTAATGTCCATGGGTGAGTGTCACGGTGTCCGTTGTTATTCTGCCCATATCAAACGATTTATTCTAAAAATTATTACTGGTAAACAAAGTAAATAAACATAATATGACGCAACAATGACGTCACAAGGCATTACTACGAATAAGTAAGTAAGCTTAACTATTTTATGCTACGAAATTGATATCTTTATGTGTTGCCTGTTCTCCGAGACCACTGTAGCTTCGACAGTGTTTGTTTTGCTAGGTAATGTGGTCACATAATAAAGGTGCGGTGGGTGGAAGAACTTCACGTTTACGCGCCATAAATTTCTGCTTGTAACAGTGAAAGAATGGTTAAAATCGGTGGTGAATTACCGAAGTTATCCCAAAAATAAAATTGGGTATCCGTTTTTTTGGACCACCCTGTAGATATAGGCGGTACAGTTGGCCCATCCTAGCGACAGCTGGACTTCTTGTTCCTACGACGGGCGAAATTTTGTTTGAAATCAAATTGACATAGACCCTCAGTAACTTGACATGGGTTGCTGAGGCCCGACCGAAAACAAAAGCCGACGGCCCCCTCTTTTCTCTCCTTTTCTTTTTCTTTCCCACTCTTTCGCTCTCCCTTTCTCCTTTTTTCCCCAACTGCAAGCGTGTTTTTGCGCATTTTGGGCTTTCGCAGTGCATCTCGTGGCAACATTTTTAGTGGTATTTGTGCAGTGAAAATCTTAGTGTTGTTGATTTGCCAAGTGAATATCCCCCTCCCCGTCGTAGTTTAGTTATCCCCAACTTTTTTCCCGGAAGCATTCTGCTTTTACCTGTTATTGGAGTGGACGCTTCTGATGCTTAATAATGAATATAAATAAAAGCAAGTTACATAGTCAGCGTAGCAGGCAGGCATGATTTATGCACATTGTGGCCTCTGCAGGAACAGAAAAAGTAAATTTGCTTATTTTACCAGACGTGTTAAATACTCAGCGTAGTTGTCACCACTGTGGTTGTCACAATGAATGACGTCATAACACGGTTGTTAAGTCAACATCTTGAGCTGGTGTAACATCTGCGGCGTTTTAATATCTTTCTAATAATTTTTGTTTTAATACACGACTGTTCAACATCTAGTTTCGAAATTCTGGTGAAGAACTAACAGATACGATGGTTGGTGTAATATTTTGTCGTTAACATTCACGGCGGGGAGTTAGACTGTTGCGTGAAATTTTCTTGGATTTCGGCAATCTTCTAAAACTGCTTAGTTACCGAATTCGCCGTATCCACCAATGCATATAGCATTAATTAAGCAATGGTTTTTAGCCGACCGTACTTAAATAACGGTGGAGCTATTACTACGTGTTGTCGTCTGCCTTTCTGTCCGCTTGTCACGGATGTATTGCGGCTAAACGGTGCGAGATAGAGCCTATGTTGCTATAGAGCACTAACAGGAAGTCGCATATTGGCTTTCAAATGACATGCAAATAATTGATCTTGGATGACCTTGAAGGGTCATAATGCACTATGGTATGCTAATCGTGCGGTATTGTGGCTTAACGGTAAGTTGTAGGGGGGTCGGCGATGGTACCATCGGATAGGGCGCTGGCGACTTCCTATAGGCTGTCAATAGTAACCATGTCTCCATCTGCAGCAGTATGGCCGCAATTTTCAAACTAAATAGCCATATCTTGGAAATGATGACAGTTAGGGCCAGGATTACTATTAATCACTAATAGAAAGTGTCATACGCCTTTTCAGATGAAATGAAAATCATCGACCTTGGATGACCTTAAAGGTCACTGAAAAGCAGTAGGGTCTGCTATCCTAGCGACATCTGGGCTTCTTGTTCACACATAATGTCTATTGTTGTGATAGACAGTACAAATTTGATAACTTGAAATCAACACACTCAACATCTGAATTTAAAGAAAACCTGCACCATCTTTTATACTCTATGTAGGGCCATTTAGGTTACATTTTTTCTGCTCTGTGTTTTATACGTAAATTATCATGTTATTGTGAATGCTAGACATTCTATTCTTTGTGTGAGTGCACCAAATTTTTCTTTTTATTTCTTTGCTTCTTTGTTTTGTTTTTCTTTTCTTTTTCTCTCTTTTTTTGTTTTGTTTGCTTTTTTGTGTTGAGGATGTAATATTGTACGACGTAAAATTGACTGTAACAATGGGTAGCCAGCATTTGATGGGTAAATATCATTCTGGCCACCCTTAGTTATTACCTCCACCAAGGAGGTAATGTTTTTGCCAGACTTTGTTTGTCTGTCTGTCTGTCTGTATGCGAGCAAGATAATTCCAAATGTTATTCTGAGAAATTCTGAAATTCTGAGGGTATGTCGGGCATGGCACAAACTACTAGTGGTTCAATTTTGAGGATGATCCGAAAGGAATCCTGGATTTTGGATCATATTAAAATTTTCGTTACCATTGCGTTAAAGGGGGCATAAGGGAACCGCTGGCAAAGTGAATATGGTGACGCCACCTGGCGAATAACATTGCCTTGGCGGAGGTACCTGCGGGCTACGACTGCTGTCTAGTTTACTATTGTATGGTTATTTACTCTATTGTGGTTTTGGTAAATAAACTCTGTTTCTCTCTGTCTCAAATTTAAGCTCATCTGCAATGAAGGTTTTTACGCGCGAAAGCAGCTACTGCTTTCAGCGCATCTTAGCCATCGCAATTCTGTCCGTCTGTCTGTCTCTCCATCTGTCTGTTCGTCTGTCACACGGGCGGATCAGTCAAAAGCAGTGCAAGCTAGAATCACCAAATCTTCATCGTCTGCTGCCTGGAAGACTCTAGTTTCAGGAAACGTGAAGCTTTTCTGTAAATTCGAAGGAAGGGGTCACCGTGAACGAGGGCGCTAAATAAGAGGGGGG
>Ga0209671_1005943_pt1 | contig 12432 bp, 9 predicted proteins | sample WorMetHERISLAND2_2_FD_187401 | JGI IMG/M metagenome (GOLD analysis project Ga0209671, IMG submission 187401) | Marine gutless worms symbiont microbial communities from Max Planck institute for Marine Microbiology, Germany - Olavius geniculatus... | ecosystem: Host-associated > Annelida >...
TTACTAAGTAGTGCGTTGCATCTGTTGACTAGTAAGCGCATAAGAAAGCGCATAAAATTTGGTCGGGGTTTGTATTCTCCGTGATTACTTTCTAGTTTTGTAGGCCTACTATAAAACTTGTCGTTATTATTTTTCGAAATCACTTGAATGTGGCTAAGACCAAAGCAGCACGTAAAAGCTCTTACTCGCTGAGACCAGAGCGCCGTGCAGTTCTTCTTCTTCTTCTGCAAAGTTCTCGCTCACCTCTGCACGACAACACACAATTCAACCGACTCGACTGTACGCTATAGATATAATAATTATAGCTGATCTGAATATAAACTACAGATCACACGTAGCCTATACGTGTCGTTGATGTTCGGTATCAGTGATTTATTATAAGCAAGGCGCGTTGATGGTAAAGAAAACCATTGCAGTTATAGTTATAAGCTTATGCACGTCGACAGAAACCACGTTAATAAGCGGCAAACACTGCAACTTTTCACGCCCTCACGATTTCTTGTGTCACTGAGAGTCGGGAGAGAGCTCCGTGCATGCACATTCACTCAGTTATTACGCGGCCGCCCTAAATTAGCCGCACTACGGTTTTGTCCCGTACGTCTGTCGGTCTGTTTGTCGCGTACGAGCTCTTACATACAAAACGAAAAAGACATATAGAAGAGAAGAAATTGGTTTGGTGGTGATTTTAGGGCAGGAGTAAGCAGTGTGCAAATTTTCAGTTCTAAAAATCAAAGATCAACGTTAATAACGTTAACCGACGTTAAAAACATCCATAAAATGACACATAGGCCTATCTAGCGTAGCTGTTTACATACGGCTGGCGAATCACGCAAGTCGGGCGGCTTCGGGGCTCATTGCATACTAGATGCAGTGCAGTGGGCGCGTACGATCCTTGGTAACTAGACGGACAGTCGCATACATGTCGACACAAGGCGTGCCAACATCTTCGATTGTATTACAAAAAGCAGCAGACAAATTGTTTTCTACTCGTGAGTGCGTACCGTGTTGATAGGACGCCATCGTACAGTTATGCGTGACGCCCCGCCATGCGTGTCCGACACATACCAGCTGCCAGGTGCGCGATGACGTCATCATTACGTCATCATCGACGTCGTCATGGTGTTGTTGGTTGTTACAGCCCAGAGTGGACGTCGTGTCGTCGTTTCTAATCACCCAGCCGCCGGGCGGTGCGCTCACGTCCGCACAGCCCACCACTACAACACCCGACAGAGCCAGACATGAATATATACAGAGTCATCACAAATGCACGCTTTAAAACAAATCTCTGAACCTGTAAAACAAGAAGCCTAGCTGATAAGGCCTAAAGAAGGCCAGCGTCCGACTTCCGGTCGCGGAAAAAAAGCAATTTCCCAAAGATGACAACAGTCCGAAACACACTATAGGATAGCGATGCTGCTATCAAACGTTACATTGAACGCAAAATTTCCACTTTGCGTTCAAAATTACCGCCAAACCGCGGACCCCTACGAAGTACCGTTTCACCACAAGACATGCGTTACAGACGACAGACGACAGCTTATGCTATAGGCATGACCGTTAGTACGGTCGGCCAAAAAATCTTCCAACGTCGATTTCCGAGTCACGGTTTGACAGACTGGCAGTTTGTTAAGAATTTTAACCGAATCGCAGGGTTATCCGGGAGACAGCAATAACAGCATGAGGTTTAGTGTGAACAGTTGCGTCATCCATCGTCAATATTTGGAGGACGAAGATAGAGGCGCCTTAGCACTAAAAAAAGATGCCGCAAGCGTCGAGTGAGATAAGGGACGGAAATGGAGTATTTTCATCACTATGCAGCTAGTTGGTTTGGGAAGCATCGTAAGCTCTCACAGCGGGGTCCGGGGCCGCGCTCTAATCGAACACAAATTTGATATCGTTTTTACGCGTGAAAGAAAGCAGCTACTGCTTTAGGGGGTCTTAGCCATAGCAATTCTGTCTGTCCGTCACACAGGTGGATCAGTCAAAGAAGGTGCAAGCTAGGATCAAAAAATCTTCACCTTCGGCTGCCTGGAAGACTCTAGTTTCAGGAACTGTAAAGCTTTTCCACAAATTCGAAAAGGGTCACTCCGAACGAGGGTGCTAAATGAGAACGGGTAGGAAACATTTGCTGTATCTCAATAACGGTGCGAGATAGGGCCTAGGTTACTATTAATCACTAATAGGAAGTCGTACACTGGCTCTCGATTGTCACCGAATTCAATGACCTTGGATGACCTTGAACGCCAAAATAGGTTTTTATGGATTTTGGCGATTTCGGGCTGCGAGACACATTTCAAGAGCGAATTGTGCCGAAATCAATTGAGATAGACATGGAAAAGCTGGGTATAAAATTTTCAGCATTGAACGAAGATTTCGACGGTTCAAGTTTCCATTTTCTAGGTTCAAGGAAACCTGCGCACGACAGCATCAAAGAACAGTACCTTGTAAAAGTCGTTGTTTTACCGTTGTTGGCCAGTCTTTCGTGAAAACGGTTGCAGATAGGCATGGACATTCTGCCTATCACAACAAGCACTATAGTGACGAGCTTTTCAGTCGTATCAACGTCGATGACTTTGAAAAAAATTGAACTTCTAAAATAATGGGTTTTTATTGATTTTTGCGATCTTCGGCTGCAGCGCCCACTCCAAGAATGAACTGCGACGAAATGACTAGATAGACTGACAGTTTGCGAACAGGAACTGCTATAGGCTTTTGCGCGTCTCGTGAGCATTAGCTCAAATTTCTTGTAACTTCACCGAACACTTCTGGTGAAACGATAGCGCAGCGAACAAATGAGAAAATTCGGGCTGGGGCCCTTTCAGTTTATGTAATGACATAACCCACATAAGTAGGTCTTTCTATCTTTCACTACAGTGTTTGGAGTGTTATGTGGTGTTTACACGATCCAGCAAACGTCCAGCAAACTCCAGCAAATGTATTCAAAATACACGTGGATTGCTGGACGTTTGCTGGATCGTGTAAACACCATATTATACATGTAAGTGTCCGTAATCTCACTCTACTCAAGCTTGGCGACTGACGGAGTCTCGCGTTTGTATATCACACGTGCGTCATATAGGGGGCCTATTCAGAACACGCCGTCGATCGTGGTCATGAAATCAGTACCTTTGAACATGGTATACAGTTTACACTCGCATAATACACTATAGACCTTGTTAAAACCTATAGGTCTACAAAGACTTGACTGACCGCTGATTCGGAGCACGAAGCTGGTTCTACGTTGCCTGGGAACGGCGGCTCGCTGTTGACCAATCATCGGCATGCGTACCTCAACCACGTGACCGACTGATTCAAACACCACCCTGGAACGCGCACTTGTCCGAGCCTCGCCGACCGACGACATCCATCCGCCACACACCGTGACGTTTTGATGATCAGCTGAGCCCGTGGCGTCGTTGATCACCGCGTAGACGGTTTGTCCCCAGCTGGTCGACGTGCAGCTGCTGGGTTCAAGCGCCGTCTCGGTCTCGTTGACGTTGAGCGACGAGGACCGTGCATGCTGGATAGCGACGTCGAAGTCCAACAGCGTCACACGGACTCGTTGTCCAGGATGAGCGGAAATCAACCACGGCGCAGTATCACTGCCGCAACTGCCGCTGTCCGAGTCCTGACTGGGCGCCGGCATTAGTGACGACGACAGATGAACCACACCACTCGAGCCGACGTCAGCCAACTGCAGCGGGTTCGTTGGACTACAGTCCATACGATCAGCCGTCAGCACTGCAACAGATTCGGCCGCGGGCTTTTAGCCGACCGAGTTAACGGTTGGGTTTACGGCACACTGTTGTATCGGTCTGCCTGTCTCGTCTGTAGCGGATGTATTGTGGCTAAACGGTACATCTTAAGAAAAAAACATTTGAAGAAGCAAATAGGTTGCCTAATTGATACCCTGTGGTACCAAGTGGGATCCCCTTACAACCCTCATTCCGAAAACGGAAGTATTAATGCACCCAAATGCTTAATATTGCATTAATAGTAATATTTTCAGGGCGTTGCCGGACGTTAACGTTCGCAAGTTATGTAAAGTAAGCAAGAAAATCACGTACACATTTGCAAGCGTTTGCATCGTTGCATGTAGGCAATACGGTAGGCTCTCTCCCTAGCGACAGCTGGGCTTGTTGTCTGTGGAAATGAGTAATTAGCAAGTAAATAAATAAGTAGTAGGTAAGAGAGCTTAAGAATACCTCGCACACACTGATATTCGACTTGAAGGTACAAGTTGAGATCCTCGTGACACGGGGTCGATTCGGTAAACGTTTCGTCGAGCACTCTGACGTAGCATTGTCGTCGTTATCATCATCATCAGCAGCAGCAGCAGCAGCAGCACAGTACAGTGTGGTCGTATATCGAAGACTCTGACGTAGCAGGAGCGACGCCCGGAGCAGTAGCGATCAAGCACGTCAATGACATCGATGGAGCAGCCGACGTAGCCGAAGTTCTCACTGACGCACTTGTTGATGCGCATTCGACCGTAGCGAGCGTGCGCTATCACTGTCAGCTCGTCCCAGGCGCACTTGGCGCGAAAGTACCCGGAATGACACACCGACTCTTCACGCATCTCGTCTGTCAGTACACAACAAAATTTAACATTGCGGAAATTGCAACATGAACTGGGCAACTGCAGCCATGACGCAGTACTATTAACAAGAGCCAAAGTAATTTGACAAAAGCGAATTCGCTTCTTGTTTGTATAGGACTGACTAATTGCATGTTTGGCTGGAAAATGTGACCCTTTATGTCTCCTTCCTCTGGGGTGTAGGAACCCCATCTGACAGAATGTGTCATTGGCTTCCGCAACCTAGGCCTACCTGCCAAATGGCATTCTGAGTCTGTCGAACGCTTCAAGCAGGGGACACGAATGTGACACACAGACGACAGACCACGCTACGCAGAAGAGTGTAGAAATAGGCGGAATCGTTTGCGCTGCAAGAAGCGTAGCGATTTCGCCTAACAGAAAATTATGTGAGCCGTGTCTTTATATAAGAAGACTAAATGGGGAGCGTGGTTAGTAGATAGATCAACGCTCGCGCCGGGCGCCGTCACGTCTGTGGCGGCTGTCATGGTTGGAAGGTCGCTGGAAGCAGCAGCAAAAGTTTAGCGATTGACTGCAGAGAAGTGAGGCGAGCGGTTGCTGTGCAACAAATCGTTATAAAGTGGCTGCTGCTGCGACTGCGAGCGACCAAGCACGACTGAACTCAACGGCGACTAATCGTAGCGACGCGCCAGCCATCCTGCTCTGCTGCCCTGCTCGTCCTATCAGTCTCCGGCAGCAAACAGGCTTAGATAGATCAGCTACCAACAACATCCATGTAACCGGCGATTAGAGAAGCGCACACCGAAACGTTTCAGATGTTGTCCGAAGACATGGACAGAAAATTGTCGGTCAGTTTTGTACGTTGTTCGTCTTACAACCGACGCACACCTATGATGCCGACGCGACTCGAGCGATTTCCGACATGAGTCGGCGAGTTCTGCCCGAGAATGGGCGCTGTACACAGACTTGAACCATGTTTTGGTCGTCACACTTGAGTGGAGTGAGATTACGGGTAGTTATAACATAACCGACACTGTAGTGAGAGATAGCCTGATAGGTGACAATAGTAGGTCATGAAATAAAGCTAGCTGTACGATCTGCTGTCCAACAAGTGGAATTTGGGCGTTAAAAGTTGAGCTGGGTGCAGTATATAGACAGGCAGATAAATGGTGGATGTGAGAGAGACTCGGGCTATTGGCCACCATCAGTGATGCAGGTCCGGCTACAGCAGCAGAGCAGAGGATGATGTGTAACGTCACGCCAGTGGATCGGACGCGCAGCTAATGACATGAAATCAAGCGAACTCAGCCAGCGACAAGAAGACGCTCTCTCAACCACTGAAGCCACCCAGCCGGCGGACACTCGGACGGACAAACAGACGGATAGGCATGATCAGCTTCCACATCAGCGATATATGCACTTTATAAGCTCGCAGATATTACAACCAGCCAGTTGTCAAGTCTGTCCGGTACTGCGCAAAAACAACAAATGATCTTTTGAGTATAGAAAACTTCAGCTTTAGCACTGATAATAAGCCTACTACTGTCTTAACATGCAAATGAATGCTCAGTCGACACTTTTGCGAAAATGTCTAGCACTGTTTGCATCATAATTTTTTTTTCATTTAGCAGTTTAATCGTATTTTCTCACAACATATTTTATTTCGGCAATTTTATTCACAACAAATGGCGTCAATATATTCTAGACCTGGGCAATTACTTATGCATCTTCTTGATGCCACGGCTGTAATTTTTACGCGCGAAAGCACACAGTACTAAGCGCGTACAACCGTAGGCCTAATTCTGTCTGTCTGCCGTCCATCCGTTCGTCCGTCCGTCTGTCTATCTGTCGGGTACTGATTCAAGCCCAGGTGAGATCAAGAAAAGAATATAGGTTTTCAGCGTATGATAGCGCGGTGTCTCTAGTTTTTGCGGAAAAAATTCCTTGCCGTTGGGTTATGTGATTTCCCTAGAACAAGGGCGTCAAAAAGGGGTTAGCCTTTACGAAATCGTTATTTTACCGCCATTAACTTTTTTAGTTTAAGGTAGGCACAGATTTGTTGCCTATTATATTAAGCACAGCCGACCAGCTTTCCGGTAGTACCAAGATCGATTTTTCACAAGTTCAGGCTGCCCCCAACCTTATGAACCCACAAAGACGCTGCCAGCAATTTATTATTGGTCTAAAACTTACCTACAAACGCGTCGGCAGTTGTCCACGACGTCATCAACAGTGTGAGTGACGTCACCACCAGATGTGCGGACGTCACATCACAGTCACTGATCGCCGTCATCACTGATTTCAGAATGTAGACCTAGAACGCTGAAAAGTCACGTGACGACGACAGCTAGGCATAATGTTCCCACGCTCAGAACAAGTGTGCGTCTGTCTGTTCGTAGGAGATCGGCGCTACAACATCATGCAGTGCGATCGGCTGAGCTGAGAATCCTGAGATACAAGACAAGTCGACGGCACGCTGTCGAGTCAACCAGTACAGAATCATGCAGCTATGGCGCGGATCCAACTGTTCTAGACGTGTTGCGAAACACAACAAGAAGCCCAGCTGTCGCTAGGGTGGGCGGGGGCCGACCATACCGCCTGTATCCGAGGTCCAGCGTCCGACTTCCGGTCGCGGAAAAAGAAAACGATTTCCCAGACTGAGTACTAAGTCTCATACACGATATGGTGACCGTGACGCTGCTATATCAAATGCTACAATAACGATAGGATACGACCGGACCTACTATACTCATCTGGCAGACTGATTGCCTGATTGCCAGTTTACTGTCGTAATCCTGGAAATATTGTTCAGGTCTATCATTCAGGTCCACCGACATTACAATTGAGCTTACGGATTTTACGGTACTTGCTTAGTTATAATGTATTTTTTAAAATTCCTAACGACGGTAGCACGGTTGCGAGCCTTGTCGGAATCGGCGTCTGTGAGTGTGACTATACTGCGAGACAGACGACGCCGCAGCAGACAAAACTATTAAATCCCGCTGCTGTGCTATGCGCAATGTGCCAGCCTAGTGCGACTGCTGCTGCTGCCAACGTCACAACATCGGACATCCGTGAAGGGATGTAACCCGGCTCATTCACGGAGACGTTGTCTCTATGAAGTTATATGTAGGCTTTCGGTATCTTTTACCTCATTATCTATTTTGTATTTTGCTCTGAATTTTCGGCGCAGTAAATATTGACTGATTGATTGTTTAACTGATTAATGCGATTAAATTAATCATTTAATTTAGATTTAAACTAAATTTAATAATCACGTAACTGTGATTTTAGTGCTATAGACACTGTGAATGTAATTAGGTCCTATACTTTTTATTTTCAAAAAAAATGTAATCCCAGTGGCGTTATTTCAGTAAATCATTGGGGGTCTCACTTCCCCTTTCCTTTTTCTACCCTCAGTTGCTTCTATACCCCCGAATCTGGAATCAAAATCGGACGCAACTTTTCCTCAGTTTTGGGTGAGGTTCCCCTTTAATTTCTGACTTAAGTTTCCCTCTCCATTTTGGGCTTTTTTCCTTCTAGTTTTCTGCCGAAAGTTTTGTTAAGGTGTAGTTTGCCCAGTGAAAAATTGGAGGAAAGTAAATAGGAAAAATTTTTTAAAAGTGCAGATTTTAAAAAAGTAGGGAGAAAATAAAAAATAAGGAGATTTTTGTTAAGGGTGTAAATTGCTGAGTAAAAAATAGGGTAAAAGTAAAAATTAGGGGGAAAGTTTTGATCTACAACTTTATCAAAACTTTCCCCCTATTTTTCACTGGGCGCAAGCCACCATGGATAGAAGCCACTGCCTCCCCTGCTCTTCCCCTAGCCTTTTTTTTCTCTTTCGTTTTATTCCCTCCCCCTTTCTCTTAGAAGCAAGGTTCTCTTAAATCTTAGGCGATCTGGGGAGTCTGGGGAGCGTTGTAAGTGCCCCCAGCTGTGTATTTCTATAGGCTTAAATGCAGTATGCACCACGGATCACATACGACCTGCAGTGGAGTTTCCAGTGTTTCACAGCTGCATCCAAGGTCATATGAAAGCGCTAGAAATGATACAAGGAACATTCGGCAGTCTGAGTAAAGAAGGATTCCACATACCATATAATCATGTAAGACAACATCTCGAGTACTGTGCCCAAGTCTGGTCACCCTACAAGAAAGATAGGCCTAGCTGCTTAGAGAAAGTACGCGCGACAGCGCGTCCGTCGCGTCGAGCTACGAAGCTGGTCAGAAATCTGGAGGGGGGTCAGCAGCTAATTAAACAGCTTGGCTTGGTATGGTAAGCCCTGCGCTTTGCAGCTTGGTGAGCGAACAACCGAACCGAACAACTGTACCGAACAACTGAACGAACTCCCTGCATGGAATAGCCTACTGAAGACTCCGCGCGAAATCTTCATCAAAACATACAAAACAAGAAGCCTAGCTGTCGCTAGGTTAACCGACCGTACTGGTTGTCAGTGACCTTCAAGGTCATTCAAGGTGGATGATTAGCCTATCATTTCATCTGAAACAGCGTATGCCACTTCCTATTAGTGACTAATAGTAATCTTTTAGCCGTATAGGTCCTATCTCTCACCATTTTCGAGATATGGCCAGTTTTCCATTAAAGACGTATTTTCCTACCTCTTTCCATTCACCTCCGAATTCAAAAATGTCTCCCTTGCACTAGATCGCTGAAAGTTTGCATGCCTAAGTTTATGACACATAGCTAATTATATGTGTAAAAAATTTTTCCCCTAAGACCAACCCGAGAGTACATCCAGAGTACATCCGTTACAGACGACGACGACGGACAGACGACAACCACGACATAAGCTCGACCGTTACTTAGGCTAAGTTCGGTCGGCTAATAGTTACGAAGTTAAGAAATTGTCAATCGGGATCAGTTTTGTCTAAAACATCATACCTGGGCATGGACACACAGCAAAAAAGACAGACTGAACAACCAATTTAAACCTCCGACATGTAGCCTAGGCAGACATTTCAGTCAAGAAAAAACACTTAGGCTAAACAAATAAAAGCTGTAAGCCTAATCGATGAATAGAACCTGTCAAAAAATGTTATAGCAGCAGACTCAATCGAGTCCTTTATAAACGTCTGGAAAAACACATGAACTTAAGAGATGAGCAACGAAAGCCTCTGCTTGCCGAGCTCATAAACTGAAACCGAAACTGAAACTGCATATACCGTGAGTAAAAGTTGACTTGCACAGAAAATCTTATTCGAAAGTAGTGCAAGACACGAGTGCGCAGCGGAGGAATCAATTTTTAGCGGAGACATGGCACCTTGTGATTGGACGTAGCTTTGATTGCTTTGTTAATCTGCTACAACCATATTATTTTATTATGTAGCAAGAAGAAACATATATCGCCGATATAGTGTTTAACTTGTAGTTTAATAATAAACAACGGAACGTGAAACAGCTGTGGAATCTTAAGAACTACATTGTAGTGTTGCACGACTCCACTCAACTGCGTAGTGAATTGATTTCGTCCCGCCGTGATTTGTGTTTATGTCGTGCTGTGTTTTTGATTAATATGCAGAAAATTGTGATTATTTTCACTGTGGCAGTTTTTGTGCTGTTGATGCCAGCCGATGTCAGTGTTAGGGCAGACGAAGATGACGTCGACGATGAAGAAACAGGTTTGTTTACAACGTTTTGCTCTGGCAATCGCGGACCCCCGGCTAGGGGGCGTGGAATGCTGTATCTTTAATAAGGATTTTTGAAGTATTTAGTCTATTTACAAACAGTGATTAAAGGCAATAACAATTTCCCCATGTGGAGTTCTCATATCATAAGTGAAATTTCACGCTTTAAACACTGTTTACACAATGTCATTTTTAGTTGAAATTAATAATTGGCTAGTAAGTGGTGATGCCTGTACTAGTCTGTTGATGTTGTTGCAGACCCAGAAGTGATAGCATCATCGGTAACAGAAGATAACGGAGTTCTCGTTCTCACAAAGGACAATTTTGATGATGCAGTCAACGACAATGACATTATATTGGTCGAGTTCTATGCACCATGGTTTGCACACATTATATCAATTTTAGGTTACAGTTGCAGTATAAATCTGTGTTGGTAAAAAGATATGACACCAGGGGTCATAGATACAAATTGGTGCCTCAGTTATGCAAATATTATCTCCGGAAACATTTTTTTGTAAATAGATTAGTTAAGTTATGGAACACTCTACCTGATGATGTTGTATCAGCATGCAGTGTTAGTAGTTTTGAGAGACGTTTAGATTTGATTTGGCGCGGTTTTAGTTTGTATTATGATTATAAATCCGACATCTAGTACCGGAAGTCAATGTGATAACAGTATTAATATAGTTTTGTTTGATAATCGTGTAGTGGTTATCTACTTCGGATGGAAATAGAGGCCTTTGGCTTGCTTCCGGATATCCATTGATGATGATGATGATGATGTTATATGTAACTTTGTCATATTTTCACATGTCAGTATATTTGTCCATGTGTATTTTTGATGATTTAATATGGTTTAGTTTAATTCCTCGGCTTGGTAGCATGTTGGACTATTGATGGCAAGGTCGCTTGTTCGACTCTCACTGGGCAAGTTGTTCACACACATATGCCTCTGTCACCAAGCGGTATAATTTGGTACTGGCTTTACCACCAGGAAGGTTAAGGAGGTATATTGGAGATGACTAGCCCTCCACCCATATACTTGAGCTGTATTTGCACTCACTGCTGGCTTGGGGGCTTTGAAACGGAAATGAGCACCACTTGAATCAGTCACAGAGCTGTGAGAGAGTGTTGTCTTGTTGTGTTGCACTGTTGTATGTGGTGAACTAGTGAGCTGTCTCTGATGATTGTTAGGTGTGGTCATTGTAAGAAACTTGCACCAGAGTATGAAAAGGCAGCTAAGCGACTAAAAGAGAATGATCCTCCGGTAGTTCTTGCAAAGGTTGATGCTACGGCTGAAGCTGAATTAGCCTCGAGGTATATGTTCTGTCTGTGTTTTGATTTATTGTTTACCTGCTGTGACTGTGTTGATAATGTAGTAATATTTCTGTAAACAGCTATGCATGCTGTTCCCAATTCTGTGCATCATAAAAGGAGACAGTACCGATACTCTAGTACACGTCACACTTTGAAGTTAAATTTAGCCAGGTAGTGCAGCAAAAACATCCGAAGTTTAATGGGATCTTCTGGTGATCGCTTTTTGAAAATTTTACCAAGAATGTGCACATGGAAGATATCTTGAAAATCAGTGGGAAGTCTGGCGGACAGTGGACTGCATCGACCGGAAGTGACGTAGGTCTAGGTCTAGGTAAGGTGACAGCAGATGCGGTATGGGGTGGGAGAGAGATACAGCTGCAAGCTGCGACTGACTGTGGTATTTCTTAGCAAACTATTCATGACTTTACTCTCACGAAATTTCACCACGGGCGATGGGGTCAGTCATGTTTTACTGCGCACTAGGAAACTATGTAGCAAGGTCGTATAATACAGAGCAAGCTCCATCTCACATATTAACAGTGGTGTATTACACTGTATATCAAAATTATAACCTGCAAAAAGTGCAAAGAACCAAAGACTACAGAGGACCATGTTGTAAGTTTACTGGCAAAATAATAGGTTGAGAAAAGTGCAAAAATGACTTGAAAGCAGCATTCATGGTTGTTTGTAATGCATTATCAGGTTTGAGGTGTCAGGTTATCCAACTCTGAAGTGGTTTAAAGGTGGTCAGTCATTTGACTACGATGGTCCTCGACATGAAGAGGGTAAGCATCTGTGCTCACTGCTCAATGATCTACACGGTGTTTCATAAAAAATGGCACCCTTTTTATTTCTTTCATAATTCACTCAAATGATGATCAATTTACACGAAATTTTTACCAGATGTAGCTGAAG
>Ga0209671_1005944_pt1 | contig 12431 bp, 9 predicted proteins | sample WorMetHERISLAND2_2_FD_187401 | JGI IMG/M metagenome (GOLD analysis project Ga0209671, IMG submission 187401) | Marine gutless worms symbiont microbial communities from Max Planck institute for Marine Microbiology, Germany - Olavius geniculatus... | ecosystem: Host-associated > Annelida >...
GTCAAGAAAGATTGCAAAAACTGCAGAATTCAGTTACTGGTTGTTGTCTTTTGTAAACTAAAGAAAACAAGAAAAGCTCAGCTAACGCAAAGAGGAACGCGCAACAGCGGTGCATGTTTGAAGGCCCACTGCGAACAAATCTAAGCTTGTCGATCCCAGCAGCTGACATTGGGTACGATGTATTAACATACGCCAGATGGCGCCACCGTCTCGCGTGGATGCTGCCGCTCTTGAAATGTGTGTCACAGCCCAAAATCGCCAAAAAATCCATAAAAAACCCTATTTTGATGTTCAAGGTCATTGAATTTGGCGCCAATCGAGAGCCAGTGTATGACTTCCTATTAGTGATCAATAGTAACCTAGGCCCTATCTCGCACCGTTACTGAAATACAGCGACTTATTGGCCAAAAATCACAAATTTTGCCCACCCCCCTCATTTAGCACCCTTGTTCGAGGTGACCTCCTTCGAATTTATGGAAAAGCTTTATGGTTCCTGAAACTAGAGTCCTCCAGGCAGCCAACAGATTTGGTGATCCTAGCTTAGACCGTTTTTGACTGATCTACCCGTGTGACAGACGGACAGATGGACAGACAGAATTGTGATGGCTAAGATGCGCTGAAAGCAGTAGCTGCTTTCGCGCGTAAAAATGAAACATCAGTCTTTTAACATTTAAAGAGATGGCATTAACTTGTTAAGTTTGTTCATTGTTTTCCTTTTTATGCTGTTTATCACTTGCAAGTTATGATAGATTACTGGTGGGGAAAATAATACATATGTAGACTGTGTTCTGTGAACAGATGACGTCACAATAATGACGTCATTGTTAAAAAATGTTTACACGAGTTCAGAATAAAATTCCCCACAAAATGTATATTTCACATTTTTTAGATTTGGAAAATTAACAAAATGATGCTGTTCTGTAACTTATTTATCAGACGACCCTCGTATAAATGCAGAAATACTGAAAATTACATTTAATTTGCAAGTTTTTGCCTGCAAGCATTCAGTGTTCATGTTAAGTTGACAGAAATGCTACGAAAATGTTGCACACTAATAGTTTATAGCACACGGTTGACCTTTAGGTTACTGGCTATATCGGCTGTTTTTTTTTACATTCTTAGATATCGTGGATGTGCAAAAAATACAGTAAGCGCCTGGCAACTTAGGAATGTGGATAACACATGGACAATGAATGACAACAAAAACAATATCATGCTGAAATCTATTCATATTGGCAAAACAGTCTGATAGGATATTCCCAGCAACAAGCCATTCATCAGACTGGTACATTAGATGCCGACCGACAATCAGACAGTGGTAACAAATATTCGTATCAATTAACATCACTTTACTTCATGAAAAAAACTGGTAGATATTTCCAACCTTCACTTCTGAATAATGCTAGGATAGTTGGGGAAAAGTACATAATGAGTAGGCTCTATTGTTATATTAGTTAATAAAAAAACCGCATGTCCAAAGTGAACTGCTGATTGTCGTAACAAGACCGATGCACTATAATGGACAAGCTGGTACTGTGACACGTTCTACTAAGAAACTGTTGTCACATACAGACGCATAGGTACATGCACAGTAGTTAGAAGCCTTAAATACTACAAAGCAACAACTTCACATAAGCCAACACCGATTCACTAAAACGTTCAAAAGCAGCCTACATAACAGCCAACACTGCGTTGCAATGTCAATTCGGACTAGAACACGGTATACCGCAAAACTTCTAATACAAGCTCCGGCCGGGCTTCTGTTAGAACAAGTGACCTAGAACTCCAGCTTTAGAAGAGATCCAACTTCTATTGGAGACCCAGCTTGTACCTGTACTAAAACATTGTCATCTTGTCATATGCTAGTTTTCCTGTGCACAGCATTCGTTTTTATGCGCTACAGCCGTGCGCTGGCTGTAGCGCGCACCTATGGCATGGTTTGTCTTTGTCAGACTGTCTGTCATGCATGTATTGTGGCTAAACAGTGGGAGATAAGGCCTAGATTGCTACTGATCACTAATAGGATGTTGCATATTGCCTTTCAAATGACATGAAAATTAGTGACCTTGGATGACCTTGAAGGTCAGTACTGCAACAGGAACTGTATAGGCTGTAGCGCATCTAACCTAGCAACAGCTGGGCTTCTTGTCTCAAATAGGCCACAAAACACCATTCCATTCTGCAAAAAAACAGCTTATGCCACAACCTACTGCTGCACCATCTAAACTACACTGATTTAGAAGACAGTGCCACTATACTAGGACGCCAAGCTTGTATAAGAGAATAGATTTCTGCTTGAGACCCAGCATGTGTTAGAAGTTTTCCGGCAGTAATATAGATGCACGCTGACCAGCATATTTCTGCTGTTCAATTATCACTTATCACAGATGTCACGACCGATTGAATGCATAATCAAATTGAGCCGCCAACCTAACAGCCATTATTGCACACATCCAGATGGCGGTACTGATTCGTAATACCAGCATCATGTAGAATAACAGAACAACTTGCCATGCAATATGTTATGTACAGAGATTATGCTGCAACAGATGTAAAAAATAAACTCCACACTGTACGTGTCACGAAGCCAATACTTTCCCAAGAGTAATAAATACATCAGGATTTCATTTCTTCATCTAATCTAATCTTCGGAGTTAAAAGTTTCCCAATTAATAATAATAGTGGAAGCAAAGTAGAAATGCACATATATCGTACCCTGCACATTTTATTAAAAACTTTAAAACTGAAAACAATCTTACATCGTTCACAACATGATAAATTGTGCAATGTCTCCGATATGGCAACGGAGACCAAGCAAACAAGCTGTTCTGTACTGCTAAACACTTGCCATATGCTTGAAACCACCAGCATAACTTTTACGAGTAACCAACAGATTGAATCAACTCTAATACATTTGCTTTTCTCAGTAAACTTGCGTGATGTAGCTACATTGACTGTGTGCAGGAAAAAAATGACACACAGCTTATGCACCTATGATTTGCTCGCAAAGTATAGTACTTACCTTACCTTCGGGGTGGGCAGATTATGCACCTGTCCATCGCTGAGGCCGTATCAGCTCGGCCGAATGCGCAGAAAGTACAGTACTATATAACGTACACATTTTTTGATTAATAAAATGACTCATCATATTCGGAATCACACCGTCATCTCACTTTGCGCCGATTCTAGCTGCAGACCTCTCAAAACTGATTGCATTAGATCTGGTGCATATCAAGGCTATCATACACCATGCAGCAAATAGCGCTCGAGGCCACAACAGTAACCGGAAGCTAGTGCTGTGCTATCCGATTTGCGATTCACATGGACTCCTTTCATTTGCCGAATCTCTTAGAATCTGAAAAAAAGAAACCAAAAAATTGATTTTGCCGATCCGTAAAAATGCTATTTCCTCACTAAACCATCATGTAAACTTGTATCGTATTGTCTCCACCCAATTTCCCAAAGTTGCAACCTTTTTTGCTTACAAAATGTTTTTTTTTGTATATTTCTTGCCCATAATGCTTACTGCACAAGCCAAATCACTCATACAGACCTGTGGAAAGAATCCATGTTTTCTTAGATAATAGTGACAGCACTAACTAACAGTTACCGTAGAAACTAGGGATATTGCCACTAATTATTACATTAGCACACAATGCCACACATTCAACAATAAAGATCACATCGCTAAAGTGCCTATGAATACACTGTACATGCACACAAGGCTATCACAACGACAAAGCATCTTGTGACACATCTATTCAACATACAACATGGTAAGTTCATAACAATGTGTGGGGCTGTAAGGCAACAGATTTTTACCTCTGCCAAGGAGGTAATGTTTTTGCCAGACTGTGTGTCAGCAAGATAACTCAAAAAGTTATGGACGGATCTTTCTGAAATTTTCTGGGAATATCGGGAATAGCAAAAACTACAAACGATTCAATTTTGGGGGTGATCTGGAAGGAATCCTGGATTCTGGATCACTTTGAAATTTTTGTTAACATTGCTTTCAATGGGGCATAAGGGAAACCGCTGCCAAACCGAATATGGTGCTGACACCTGGTGAACAACATGGCCTTAGCGGAGGTCTGCGGGCTCTGACTGCTATTTCTAGCTAGTTGTTAAGTTAACTGTACAATGAAGAAAATTAATCACGTATAGTTTACTGCATGATTTTCGATGTACAGAGAATACCAAACAAAACAACCGACAGATTGGTTTGCACTGATGATAATTACCAACAGTGTGACATGATCTTCGATAAATATCTCAGCAACTTAAAGCTGCAAATGCTTAAATAAACCGGTAAATTACTGAGGCGGTACAGTCGAAAATGTTCAACCGTTAAAATTTTTGGTTGCAGTTAATTATTAACATGTTTATAGGTTAAAAGAATTAATTTTACAGCCTCAATAGACTGCACACACTCACCATTACGTGTACACCAACAATTTAGTACAGACAATATGCATATTGAGTGCAATAATTAACAGAGTGAGAGGAGAGGATCTTTCGCATAAGAACTCACATATCTTGCACCTCACGGAAAACCCAAAACTACGAACTGTATCACCAAATATCACAATCAATCTAATTCTGCAGAATTGTGCCTAGTCAGAATGTGTCCACCAAAAGTATTCCAAAAGGAAGGTTTGTGGACTTCCAGAGCACTTTTTGAATGTCAGATGCCCTTCATGATACCCAATTACCTGTGTCAAAGAATCGAACGTTAACTGCTGCATAAAATTAAATGCACACGGTGTTTCAGTACCTCAGCAAAATCAGACACAGCAGCCAAACAAATCAATTATCTCTTTAGTCACTCTTTAGTGCTCAGATGCCAATATGCTGCTTGCACTCACTTACTCTATTCACTGTGGCTTGCACTAACTCCATAGAAACTACGGTATCACTTCTTATTATTAGTTTGCCAAATACAGCTACAGTTTCGTTAAGGAGAGTTAAATAATGCTCATAAATATTACAATACACTAGTGGACTTAACCTTATGCTGCCACCCACAAGTCCAGAATGGACTTGGTTTTAACTGTCTCTAAGCTCACAGAGCAAATAAACTGCTAGTACAAACATGCAAGATATGTTAGCAACCTCAATGTGGGTGAATCACGCTATTCTCATGCCATGACACGAGGCGCGTCCGGCAACGTAGCAGCTACGAGCGGCTCGTTGCTGCTACGATAGTGGACACTTGGCTATGGCAAGACAGCTACCAGCCACTACGAGCATACTGTAGTGTAAAAATTTTATTTTTTTACGCTACATTACAGTTTAGGCCAACATCCGGGCTTCTGAACGTATCAATTTTCGAACGAAAGTTGAAAAATCACCGATCTAAATGAGTCACCGTACAATATAAAATAACGCTAATGCAAAATTGTTTTCTTAATTACTATTTTTACTCAAAACTCGCCTAATACAAGCAGAAACGGCCATCTTTAGTAGACAAATATGACGTCACGTTCGTCTGCGCTAGCCACTAATGTAGATCGTTGTCTGACGAAAAATTGTAGCAGCTCGCAGTGTATCGCAGCCGAAATCTCGTAGCCGCTACGTTGCTGGATACGACGTCTGGTCATGACGTCTGGTGACTGACAGTGGCCTGCTATGCAGGCTTCTGACACTTAACACGTGTTAGCTATATGCTAACGTGAGACGGAACTGCTGTAGATCTGAATTAGCGTCACTGCTGTACAAGCGTCAAAGGCAGGTGCACCTGGTGGTCATCATATACAAAATGCATTCAGACAATATTGACCAGCATTCACGCAAATTACATCAACAACGTTCATAGGCCTATACAACAGTGGAACGTGGCGTCCTGGAAGGGGCAGCTTCCCACTTTAAATTTTTGGCTGTCGAAAATTTGTCCAAAAATCTTCCCGTCAGAAGACTTTTGTCTAAAAATGAAAAATAAGTAATTACGGGGAAGGGCTGAAAAACGCCCATTTTGGGGGAAATGTAGGGACAAAATTGAAATTTTGAGCATCCGCAATTTCCTCTGTTGGAAATCTGCATCTATCTGTTGGAATTCCGTCGGACATTTGCAGTGTCTGGCGGAAAATTGCAATTGCTTTTTTAACCCATGATGCTGTTGACAGAAGCGCACAACCTCTGGACCCGCTGACCACATCGTATCAGCAACAGCTTGTTATCCGGTTCGCGATCTCTGAGACGAAAACACCAAAAATACGATATTGTTATTAAATTAGTGTGTTGCAAATTATACATGTACTGTCTTGCTTGTTTCCAGACTTGCTTTAAGTGGTGCATGCCGTCAATTTCAGGCGGGAACACTCCACTGAGCTCAATAAAACATATGATACAATCAATATGTCTGCTGTTTTTCATCATTAATCACAACAGCATTTAGCACTGGTATATCAATACCAGAGGCTGAAAAAGTATTACTGAAATACAACGTACCATTACAGAGACACAGGTCATTTGACCAACACATAGTGCACACAACACGCAGCATATATGCATAATAGCACGGGATACAACCAGTGGCCAATCAATGCTAGTTACTAGACAAACGTGTTGCAGACAACCTGCAAAGAGCCAAACTATCCGTAAGTCTAGATCAGTAGACAGATCAGTTGGCAGCGAAGCACCCATGTTGATATCAGCGCAACAAAACTGCAAAAAAGCAGTTATGTTGACAGGTGTTAATAATATGTCAAGTACAACAGTTCAACACGTCCAACTGGCAGAAAGGACGCATGAAAACTACCGAATGACTTCGTTAATAACAACGTCAGCCGCAAATGCACAGCGCTAGCAGAATTCACAGACTTACTAGCAATATCAATGCCACAACTAACCAACTGTACATCACATGTTACGGCCAACATTTACAAGAAAGTTTTTGCATTTCTACTTGGGCCCCAACGAAGCTAAGTAGGGGAGACACAAATATGAGACAGAAATCACATCACTGGAGCTATTTATTTGACCCCGCCCTTTTAGAATCCTTGGCATCCTTCCCTTCTTTTGTTCCCGTTCTTATTGCAATTGGAATGGATGGTATAACGGGTGGTCTTGGCCCACCTTTGTGAACACTGCTCTTAACACCCACGACAAATGCTTTAGAAGCATCTTCGGACAATTCCGAGAGTGGTCGGACGCAATCTCCCCCACCCAAACTGTGCTCAGCAGCCTTGAAGGCACAGCTTTCGCTTGACAACGTCACATCCTGCGCCGAAGACGTTCGAAAGTCGACAGGAACTGGCTTAAGTTGTGACGACTCACAAGTCCGCAGCTGACTCGGACAGGCACCGCTGGTAAATGACACTGGCTGGCTGGGTGGGTCAATGTCCACCCTCAGAGGCTCGGGCGGAACTCCACGACCATAGAAACGGGAATCCCGCCGGCGATCCCCGAAACTTCCCACATCACCCTGACCCACAGCTGCAGCTCCGGCGGCCATGTTGTCAAAGAAAGTCAGCGACGACGTAACAGTTCCGCCGGATGACTGAGTTGCTCGCATCGAGTGATGATGCCTGATGCCGGGTCTGAGCGAAGTGTCAGGCTGCGGCATGATCGGCTCAACGCCGAGAAGACCAATGCCACGTTCCAGCTGGCCAGTCATCGAGCGTCGATGCATTTCACCATGGCTGTGACGATGACTCTGATGCTGACCTGAAAGACGTCGTTCCGGAGACAGCGTTCGTCGCAGCAGTCCGGCGTCGGTGGCTGCAAGGACAGCTGGCTTGTGGGACTGGTTCGACGCAGCTGCAGCAGTCAGCCCAATGCCGGTGTGTGGCTGAGCAGGATTGTACAACTGCGCCATATTGGAGATGCCGGGAACGTGCGCAGCAACCAGCGGGGCTCCTCCCGTGATGTGTCGGTGATGAATGCCGGATGCAGTGGTCAAAGGACTCGGGCTGCGTGACGGTGACGTGGCGGCCCCTGGTGATGGAGATGGCGTTCTTACGAGTGGCGACAGTGGATTGTTGTGCCATGACTTACGCCGACTTCCGGCCGCTGGTCGCGACACCGACAACTTGTGGTGTTTGAGACCGTGCAGAGAACTTGGTCGGCCGCCAACTGTGATTGGTACAGGCGACGTCCCGGCCACTGCTGGTGAACCTGGGGCACTTGACCCCGGTGAACTGCTCTGTGAGGACGAGTGGGCGGAGTCTGATGTCCACTGCTCAATGCCACTGGTTGACTGAAGCCGTGGCACCACAGTCGTGGGTGAGCCCGGGACACTGTCACTAGATGACAATGACCTCTGATGTGGGGACAGTGGCGAAGATGTTGCCGTCAGCTGCTGCTCAGCTGCCTTGCGGTTGCTCAGCTGTCGAAACAGCGACGCCCGATGTCGGTCGTACTTCGGCCGACGGCGATGCCTCGACAACGGGGTGTACGGCATCTGTTCTGGACCACCCATCTCCGGACCACACACCATGCCGATGCCGCCCGCAACGCTCGGCACCTTGCGGGCACCGATGCGTATCGACGTGCTGGCAAGCGGGACGGTTCGCAGAGCGACGCTGGCACCACCAGTCAGTATGAGCCGAACAAGCTCAATGTGTAGCAGTCCCTGCACCGACGTGCCGTTGACGTGAGTGATTAGGTCACCCGCGGAAAGACCGGCGTCCATTGCAGGGCTGTTCCGCTCCACAGCCTATGATCATACACACGCACACACACACAGGTGGTTTGGCGGCATGTCAAACTTATGACTGAGAGGTCTTCTGGTTGGTTCACTATACACGGTGTTTCATAAATAGGTGGCCTTTTTCTTTCTTTCATAATTCAGTCAAATGATAATCAATTTACATGAAATTTTTACTAGATGTAGCTGAAAAAATACTATTTCAAAAAATTTGGACAAAATATGGCTTTTAACTAAATATTCTTTGCTAGTCGTGACGTAATGCTGACGTCATAGTGTGCCGCGAGTACAAACTGGCTTGTCGCAAATGGTGCTGACAGACTTGCTGAATAGCTGCCCTGTGTCGATGGCGAGCTTTATCTGGTTCACTGATGACTAACTGTTGAAGTTTTACCATTGTAGCCTCAAAAACGCCCAAAACAATCACTTTCACACACTTGTGGGAATAGCTTAACTTTTGCACCTTCCAGCAAGACAGTGCACCAGCAAGCACTGCTTGCGAGATGGTTAGGTTTTTTGATTGCTAGACGCCCGATTTTATGCCCCATGTTGCTTAGTGCTGATACGATGAACATTTTTCATCAGTGAACATGATAAAGTTCGCCATCGAAGCAGGGTAGCAAATGACAGAACCAGCTGAAACAAGCCAGTTCGTACTCACAACTCATTATGACGTCAACATTACGTCACGACTAGCAAAGAATATTTAATTAACAGCCATATTTTGTTCAAATATTTTGAATTAGTATTTCTTCAGCTACATCTGGTAAAAATTTCGTGTAAATTGATCATCATTTGACTGAAGTACGAGAGAAAAAAGGGCACCTTTTTCTATGAAACACCGTGTAATGTGGTTATTACTGGGATGTGTGACTGACTGTCTGCTAACAGGCAAATCATATTGGTATATAACTGACACCAAGGTCAACTCAGCCTTCCATCCCTCCTGGGGAAGTAAATTGAATAGCAGCTGCCTGGCTCAGGTTATGCCGGGGCGCGTTCACCTGTGTCGTTAACATGGCAGGTAAAACTGTGTGATCCCATATACCAGGTGATGATGCTCTGTAGCTCTGCGATGTCTTTCATATGAAGAGCTACACCATTTATCAAACTCATTTTCATCTAGTTAGTTCGGGTTAGGCTAGTCATCAAAAAGAAACTTTCAGGAATAATGTAGTATTATTTATGGGTCAGATGCCATTCTTGTCAGCCAACCAACAGAATCAAACCATCAAAGCAAATATCCTGCATGCACCAAACAGCTATAAAACAAAAATTTTGATGTGTCACTACAGACGCTAGAAAGCATAATGCATGTTCTTTCCGTGAAACTTTTAAGAAAAAAAAACCAGTTTCTACAGAGTTAATTTGCCTGCAGATTCACAAGCAATAATGTGTCAACTGCTGGCCAACAAAATCTGATAACAAAATTACATCACAAAAAAGACAAACAGTACATTAAGAAAAAACATTTGATGCATAAAGCATAACTATTGCACTGCTACAATAATAACAAATAACCAACATCTATTTATAATATTAAGCTTTTAAGTTTCTTCAGCCATCAAATATGATTAACCAAAAATATTTTAATTCACTAAGGCTTGACATCTCTGGCACATAACAAGCAAATGGTTCAGTAGTTCTTACCACGACAAGATGATGCAACGTGTAGTATTCCGAGTCGCCGTAGTAGACACGTATTGCTCTCAGCGTGAAGCCGTAACCGCGAGGCCCGCGACGTATCACGACCGATGGCTTCAACAAGCCGGCCGAAGGATTTGGTCGATCCGGCAACGGTGAACCCTCGTGTACACTGCCGGTGGCTGGGGCGTTGGGAATGTATGTTGGTGAACGTCCCGGGTACGTTGGTGATGTGGACGAATCAGCAACTGCACAGCGATGCAACATGCTTATAGAAGTATTTCCTACCACTGCTGCTGCTGCTATTAACATTAACATACTTATATTAAAACAGGCTCTAACTGAAACTAGAAGATGCTTGTGAGAGTGCATATTTCCACCAAGTGAAGTAATTTAAACATTACTACTACTACTACTACGATACTTCTATTAATTTTTGGCCAAATTGCACAAATGTCGTTCCCATGGCAACAAAGGTCGCTCACGGTAGAATTAGATTAGCCTCATCCAATATACTGTCCCCTAAAACCACCGGTTAGATGCAAAGATCTTTTTTAATAAAGCCTAGTTACAGGCTTACAGCCCATTTTGTCTCAGAATTTGTTGCCTTGGCAACGGGGTCATTCAAAAGTAAATACAAAGAATAGTGAGGGAAAAGGAGAGGGCCGCTTCGCGAGAGGGGAAAAGGAATGAGAAGTACTAACAGTAGAAGCCAACACTGCTGCTTGCTTTAGAATGACATCATTGCTATTATGGCATGCTGCATTATGAGTCATCATGTGCCCAGGCACACAGAAACCAGACAAAAACATTATCTCCGCCAGTGTTCACTACGTTCACCTTGGCGGAGATGATGAGGGCCATAACTTTGTGGACCCCGAGTTTCACAATGTTAATCTAACCTCTGCTTTGTTTTGTATTAGCACCTTTTCTGGCACCAGTAGGCTGCATGCACTCAAACAGCCATAATCAGCTGAACTTGACACCACGAAGACTAAGCTCCACTGACGAAATACTTTATCTCCACGAAATACCATAAATATCACAGCACATGCTTAGCTATATTTCCCACTACTGCCGAGTGCCGCAGCTGCTGCCAGTATTAGATGCTTGTGATGCTTGATTAAACGGTCAATTTTCGGAGTTTCTCCAGCGACCTACTAAACACTGTTGCAACAGGCCAGAAACCGTTTGTGTCCTCCAATTGACTGCTCAGTATACGAACCAAATGGTGTAAAAACATTCAGCAAGTATAAAGAATTTCTTAACACAAAATATCACAAACAGCGCAAGAAAATAGGCACATGTCATTACTATACATATGTATTGTATGGTGACCTTTTGGTAATATCTCTGAAAACTAAACAAAAAATGTTCGACAACTATAAAAGTAAACACACACAGAACCAGAAAGGCCAGTAGTGTAAAAAATGGCAAGAAGGCAACTCAAAAACACTGCAGACAATGTCAAAATAACCAAAAAAGGATTATTTCAACAAAGACCTCAAGGCATCAGTATACTGTATGCTGATAAAGACCTTCAGTTTTGATGGTCGGCGGGGGTGATGCTTTCACCAACAGTGACAGAGGCGTTGCCGATGCAGATTTGTGGACACCGGCCGTGGTGACGGAACTTGATTTTGACTCTGGAGTGGCAGAAGATTTCTCCATCGCCTCGCGCAGTACGGCTGCCAATGTCGGCGCCGACTTGGACAACGTCAGTGGCCTCAGTGGCCCCAGTGTGTCCTGATCCTCTCGCTGGTCTTTCTCCTTCTCTTTCTCTTCAACTACTGCTTCTGACACAAACAAATGCCCATCGGTCATGGTTTTTATGCCGGCAGCAGGTACTGCTGTAGCACATCTTAGCCATCGCAATTCTGTCTGTCTCTCAGTTCAGTCACATGAGTGGATCAGGCAAAAACAGTGCAAGCTAGGATCTCCAAATCTTCATCGTCGGCTGCCTGGAAGACTCTGGTTTCAGGAACTGCAAAGCTTTTCCATAAATTTGAAGGGGTCACCCCAAAGGCGTGCACTAAATAAGAGGGGGTGTGAAAAATTTGCAACTTTTAGCCAATAAGTCGCTGTATCTCAATAACGGTGCAAGATAGGGTCTAGGTTACTATTGATGACTAATAGGAAG
>Ga0209671_1005945_pt1 | contig 12430 bp, 5 predicted proteins | sample WorMetHERISLAND2_2_FD_187401 | JGI IMG/M metagenome (GOLD analysis project Ga0209671, IMG submission 187401) | Marine gutless worms symbiont microbial communities from Max Planck institute for Marine Microbiology, Germany - Olavius geniculatus... | ecosystem: Host-associated > Annelida >...
AAAGTGACCATAGGCTGCGCCAAAAAAATTTAGAAATGGCAATTAGAACGTTTACTTACAGTGACGAACCAAACATGCAGTTCGTCAAAACTACAAGAAATAATTTGCGTAGTCAAATGGGCCACAGAACCAAATTTAAAGCAAACTTTAAAAAAACCAACTAGCAACGACGACGTTGAGTGTCCGCTGATCAGTTTGTCTGTACGCTGTACTCACTGCCAGACATTTGTACTGTCCGCCGTCTGAAGCACTGACGTTGTTTAGTGACACTCTGCCGTCACTGTACACCTGCAGAAGCATACGCAGCCATTAAGTTCCGACCTCTGCTATAGACACTGAACGTATGGCTTGCAATGCTGTTTTCTGGTGGTGAATATTTTTCCCGTTCCGCGATCAAAAGTTTGAAGTTGTCCGAAATCGTGCCAAACTGCATACTTTTTGCCACCACACGCCGCATCTGTCCAAAATCGACGAGGCCTCAAATTAAGAGACACGAAATTTAGCTGATCATACTTAAGTAACGGTCGAACTATTGGCATGGTTGTTGCCCGTCTGTCCGTCCGTTTGTCTGTCTGTCTGTAACGGATGTATGGTGGCTAAGCTTCAGGTCGTCAGAAATTTTTTTACATGAATAATTAGCCATGTGTGCCAAACTCAAGAGTGCAAAATTTTAGCGACCTAGTGCAAGGAAAACATTTTCAAATTCAGGTATGAATAGCGTGGGATTGGAAAAAATGTGCGTATTTCAACGAAAAAACTGGCCACATCTCGAAACGGTAAGAGATACGGCCAAGGTTACCATTAATCACTAATAAAAAGTGGCATACGCCCTGTCAGACGACCTTGGATGACTTTGAAGGCTGTTACGCTCTATAGTGGTTAAACGGTGCGAATGCCTAGGTTGCTATTGATCACTAACAAAAGTCACATATTGACTTTTAAATGACCTGAAAAATCATCGACCTTGAAGGTCACTGACAACTAGTGCGGTCGGCTGTCCTGGCGACAGCTGGTCTTCTTTTTAAAATAATTGCACGGACTCTTTCTCGATCACGCGGCAAAGTTTGTTAACTGCTTGTTTTATGCATACTCCTCTAAGTAGGTACAGCGTCAAAAGTGTAGCCTCCATGACGTCAGCTGACGGTGACGCAAGTTTTCAGGGCTGGATTAAAACCCACTACACCCTGTTCGGTAAAAAAGATATGAATTGTCTGACACTATATAGTAAGTAAGTAAGTAAGATTATTTAGAAGGCGCAATTTAACAATAGCCACAAAGCGCGGCACTCTCGGCGCCCGAACAAAATGTCTAACTGCCGTTTAAACTGTTCAAAGTTAATGTCAGTTTGTCTCAGATGAGCTGGCAGACTGTTCCACAGCCTCAGACCTGCAACAGCAAAGCATCTATCTCCGTAGCTGCTTCAGGTGCTAAGGGCTTCTCTTAGTACCGGTGCTAAACAGTCTGAGTAGGGGTGCTAAGCATCCCCTAAACCCCGTCTGACTACGGCCCTGGACTCAGAGCTGCCGTAGCTGGTAGTAGCCACTGCGACACACGGCGACCACCTGTGCAGACAGCGTCAGCTAACTGTCGACGATGACGCCGAGGTTACGGGCCGTCTCCGAGATGTTGATACGTGCCGACGCCACCGGAACATCCGAAACGTTGACTTTCGCCAGCTGTTGTGGAGAACCCAACCACATTACCTCGGTATTGGTGGGGCTCAAATGTGCAAAAACTTACCACGAATTTACGCCGTTTTGCCGCTCTTATAATATGATTTAACATACGGCTGTCTGACTTAATTTGAAAGCCTTATAAATAGACTTTGCATCAAACTAACAATAAGTAAGTAAACAACTAATAAGTAAGTAACGTCCTAAATATTGGATTTTATAATACGGCGTCCAGAGCCCTCAGGACAAGAGAATATCGTTCTGCGCAGAGACAACTTTTAAATGTTGCTTCGCATGCAACGCAAAAGGTCCCCACACGCCATTTGAAATATCGAGCTGCTATCGGACATTTTATGGCTTGTAAGGGCCCCCTTTTCTGAGGCCCGTGTTTGCTGAACACGATCAAACCCGCCTCTGATAAGTTACCGTGACTGAGGTGTCGTTCAGGAGAGTGTCGTTGTTCTTTTTCCAGTAGACTTGGAGACTGGGCGCGCCCGTAGCCTCACAGGTTACGACGTACGGCTGTCCACGTACAATCAGATGCTCCGACCTCGCACTGAGAATCTCCGGCGGACCTACACGCATTAACCACATAGTGGCGGAGGTCAAATTTCTCGAAGACTTTAGTCCAAGAACAAAGTCATATAGCTTAGACATCTGTAGGCTTATTCTGTGTATTATTTTCTGCTTGTCTCTGCTGTTTCTACACTGTTTTGCGTGAAAAAAGATTATCAATACCGACTTTTTACGCGCGACAGCACCTAGGTGCTACTAGCAAAGCGCGTACTAGCTATCAAAATTCCGTCTGTCCATCCGTCTGTCTGACACATCCCGGTATCGATAAAGAGAAATGCAGTAAGACACGAACGTAAAAGTAAATTTAGGTAAAAAATGTCTTCGTTGAAAACTCATTGTATTAAATGTGAACAAACGTTTTCATATATAGAAATGCTGTACAGCATGGCATAGAGTGTAAGTTAAACTTATTTTTGTTAAGATTTTACTATAAATAAAATTAGCAAAATTAAGCTAAAGTATTATGTGCCAAATATAACAGAAACAAACCTCCAGCAGTGATGTTAAATGTGGCAATGGCAGAAGTAAAGTTGTTGCGTGCGACGCATGAGTAACTACCCGAGTGCTGAGTGAGTACTCGGTCTATCACTAAGGATCCGTCAGACGTATAACTGAAACCTCCGCTCTCAACTGTTAACATACGGTACACAGTAATGCAGTATTATTTCAAGATCTACTTAATTCTCCTATCAATCAAGCAATCAATCCACATTTACTTAAATCACATAAGTCCATAAACTAGCCACACAATAAAATATACAACGAAAAATACAAGAAATTTGAGCTAATGCTCATGAGACACGCGAAAGCCTATAGCAGTTCCGGTTCAGTAGTTTAGCCGAAAATTAGGATGTTTACGCTAAGTTAATATACAAACACCAAATTCTGGATCGCATAACGATAGTTCCGTGGCGCCACCTTGTGAATGATATAGACTTCTGTTGCAGCCCGAAATCGCCAAAAAAAACATAAAACCCCTTATTTTGGCGTTCAAGATCATTCAAGGTCATTGAATTTGGCGCCAATCGAGAGCCAGCATACGACTTCCTATTAGCGATTAATAGTAACCTAGGCCCTATCTTGCACCGTTACTGAGATACAGCGATTTATTAGCCAAAAATCGCAAATTTTGCCCACCCTCCTCTCATTTAGCGCCCTTGTTCGGAGTGACTTCCTTCGAATTTATGAAAAAGCTTTACGGTTCCTGAAACTAGAGTCTTCAAGGCAGCCGATGGTGAAAATTTGGTAATCCTAGCTTGCACCGCTTTTGACTAATCCACCCGTGTGACAGACGGACAGAACTGCGATGGCTAAGACGCGCTGAAAGCAGTAGCTGCTTTCGCGCGTAATCACACATGAAAAGCACTATTTCTGAATGTAATGTTTAAAGTAAAGGTAACAAAAGATGCCCATCACTTGCTATAGCGCTTCTTACATGAGACAGACTCAAAATCAGAAGCGCTTTACAATCTTTGAAGTGGTGCAGCTGATTGGCATGAGCTAATGATACCGTAGCGCAGTATGTGGCCATCCATTGCCCGCCTAAACGAACAACTGGACCCGCGGTTTGCAGCTAGCAGACATACCACCGCCCCAATCAGCCACACTAAGCCTTCACCCCGTAGCCCGTAAGCTACTACTCATTTCCCATCCCACGAAGGGTAGAAGGCTGAGTTGGCCTGAGCACACAGTAGGTTAGCAACTTGCTCAAGGTTGCTTGCAAATGACCGGCAGTGAAAATCGAAACACAACCTGAAAGTTACCAGTCGACACTAACCACCAGACACTTGCACTTACACAGGCAGGTAGGTGTGAACAGCTTGCCCACAGTAATTGTTACCCAGAGGTGCACGTGACCGGCTGGGAATTGAACTGTGGACCTTTTGGTTTCGCATCCAACGCTCTAAACGCTGAGCCACCAAGCGTATTGGGTGTTATATTATGTACCCGTAATTTCAATTCGCTCAAGCGTGACGACAAGCGTCTCGCGTTTGTACAACACACGCGGGTCCAGGTAGAACTCGCCGCCGATCACGACCATGAAACGTTTCAACACGGTCTAATGTGTATGGTGCCACGTACACCAGCATACTATGAACAGTAGACAAATCGGCGAAAAACGAGAAATAAGTAAAGACAACAGAGCGTTTGCTTTACCGAGTGGTTCATTGTCTTTGTACCAGCCAACGGACGCCGCTGGGTTACCGGAGTACTGGCATTTCAAGTTCATCGGTCCTGCGCCTTGCTGGTTGATTGGTGAATAGTCAATGCTGACGTTGCCTACAAGCGACGAGTACATCATGTTGTGGAAGTTGTTTGTATTACTGGTACGGATTTGTTCCAAGGCTGCTGTATCTCTAACGAACTTGGCAGTTTCTGACACGTTTTGCGTATCTGAATTTTATCGCCGCAAACCCTCATGGGTAATGACCACGTTTTATTAAGCACATAGAATGATTCATTAATGTTACTCCACACGTTAGAAAAAAAAACTTAAACAGTGCGTAACGTTTTTATTGGGAACACATCTCAGAGCCACGCAAGGCAAATTCTAAGTGTCAATGCCGTTTCTCTCTTTTGAAACGCATGTTTTAGTACATATCACAGTCTGGAACACACTACCCTTTAGCATTCGCAGTTCTATCTCTGCAGACGCTTTCCGTCGCTTTCTTAAAGCTCACAGATTTCAGCAGGCCAACTGCTCCCCCTAACGGCTCAGCCAAGTGCCACAGATTTGGCACTGACTGACATTGTGCACTCTAAATATGCATTTACTTACTTACTCACTTACCTATTCTTCTTGTATCATATTTCCAATTTACATTTCAAATGTTTCAGTTTAAAAAAAAATAAAATGATGATGCTAATGCTGCTGATGATGACAAATAGCTACAGACGTTGAACGGTGACGACATAGTCACGTGATAGTGACGTCAGACCGTCGGTCACGTGACACCGGTAAACGCCGGAATCTGACTGACCACGCGGTGAAAATATCGTCAACATGCCGTTCAGTCCAGTCCTACAGCAACAGGCAGACAGACAGACAAAGAGACTAAGAGAGAAAAAGACACCGAAAAACAGTTCTTGATAACAACAAAAAATCCCTTAGCTTTTTATGATCTGCGCCAGTATGGTCTCAGGACTTCATTTTAAACTCCACTGGAGAAACTTACAGTGCTTCGTAGATCCTCTAGCTGTTAAAAAATTCATTTTGAAGAAAGGAAAACAAAAAAAATAGAAAAAAAGTAAAGAAGAAAAAAAAACAAAAAAAAACAAAAAAGGAAAGAATGAAAAACTTAAAAGAAATAGATTAGACGCTCCTAGGCAGAGGAACGGACGGGGAGACCAAACTATCTGTTGCAATATAGCCGACAAATTGTATAATATATGCTCAGAGTAAAAGAGCAGGCTAACACCTCCATCGATCAGAGTTGACAATGCGAATGTTGTCTTTGTACCAGTTGACAGACAACGGCGACCACTCGGGCGACGTGGCACACAGTAGAGACAGTTCTACGCCATCAGGCCAGTAGTCGATGTAGGTGGTTGCTGACGAGGGATAAACAATTGACAGAGGCTGCGACTGCTGTTGTCGTAGTACTCGTGCTAATGCTGTGCAATAAAACATATTTTTAAGACAAATTAAAAACCTAAAGCATCCACTGCCGATAATAAATATTACTTTGATTAAAGTGTTCTACAGTCAGGCGTAGTTTTGCGACATATACAATCTGTATGAACTTCTACTTGGCAAAGCTACGGTGTAATCGTAATTGACGATATGTTGCGTAAGGCGGTGTTTCTGAAAAGTTTTTTTGCGTCGTCATTCTTTGTCATGGATCAAATTGATTTAATTTCTAGTAAAGAAAAGCCTGACTGTGGTCATAAGATTCGTCGTTTAGAAATTCTAAAAGTCTGTTCGTTTATGACACTGGCTACTTTTTTTATTAAAACACTCGATACTGTGTTTCTATTTAAAAGTAATTGTAGAGGCAAGCATATAAGATCTATCGAACACTCACGTTCGCAGACGCTGCCGTTGCCATAGTAACCGGCAGGACATCGGCCGCAGTGTGACGTAGACCCGGAGACCACACACGGTACGTCGCCATGGCAACCAATGGACGCCGGCGCTGATTGGCCGGTGGGACAGGGGCCGCTAAGAGTCGTTAGGGCAGTCAGGCAGACAGCGGCTGTTGATAGCAAGTCTTGTCCGCCGCTACATCGCACCCCAGTGACGTCATCACGCAATGGTTGTCATGGTAACCGTCGTCATGGCGACATCGCTACATCGTACCCCGGCTTTGACCTGGATGCAGACAGAGCACCGGCCAGTGGCCTAGTTGCAAGAAGGAGGCAATGTAAATGAAAGAGGACACAATTGTCATCTAAATTCTGGCCTATATAAAACATTTTTCTTGTCGTAAAATTTTCTTCCAAAAATGATGACTGAAAATCCCTCTTTTGAGGAATTTAGGGGCAAAAGTAAACTTCTGAGCACCCATAGTCTCCTTTGTTGAAAATTTGCAGTGTCTGTCGGAAAAATGCAACTTCCTGGCCCGTCTACTTTTTACGCGCGAAGGTAGCTACTGCTGTAGCGAGTCTTAGCCATCGCAATTTTGTCCGTCCGTCTGTCTGTTTGTCACAAGGGTGGATTAGTCAAAAACGGTACAAGCTAGAATCACCAAATCTTCGCCGTTCGCTGGAAGACTCTAGTTTCAGGAACCGTAAAGCTTTCCCATAAATTCGAAACGGGTCACCCCCAGCGAGAGCGCTAAATGAAAGAGGGTGGGAAAATTTGCGATTTTCAGGCAATACTGAAATTCATGCACTGGATATGGCGTTAGGCGTCATCTGCCGTCGAGTCTAAATGAAACATCGTTGTGAGCTTAGATTTCGTTCGCACTGGGCCTTCACACCATGCATCGCTGTCGCGCGTTTCCTTTTGCGTTAGCTGGGCTTTTCTTGTTGAACTTTTGACACCGCAAATATCAGCGGCAAGTATAATCTAATACTCTGAGTTAAAGGTAATTAAAGGTAATGTTCCGGAAGCGGAACTTCTATTATGTCTACATGAGTCAGACGCGTGACCAAAAGCGCTTTACAATTTCGGGAGTGGCAGATGATTGGCATGATTAATGATACCGCAGCGCACTATGCGGCCATCCACTGCCCGCGTCAGCATACAATTGGACCCGCGGTTTGCAGCTAGCAGGCATGTCACCGCTGCAATCAGATACACTAGACCTTCCCCCTGTAGCCCGTAACTTCAAGTAAGATACTATTTATTTCCTATCCCGCTGAGGGTAAAAGGCTGAGTTGACCTGAGAACATAGTTAACAGTTTGCGATTTGTTCGAGGTTGATATCAAATGACCCGCACTGTAAATCAATGGACGAACGCACATAAATAAATAAAAAAGTTAGATGAATTCTCACGAGACAGGAACTGGCTACGGCGAGTCGCTGACAGTGTGACAAAGATGATTCTGAGCCGTGACAGCTGTACGTGACGATCTCCGTGACGTCATTGCCACCAAATGCCGTCCACCCGACATCCGTGACTGCCTGTCAACATAATATACGATCATTCAGTCAATCATTCAAATATGAATCAACAAAATTTTATCAACGAGCCGTTCACAATTTTTGAATGATGAAGCTAGCAAACCAACAAATCCAAATGCATAGCTTGTACTTCTTCGCTTCACAGTTCGTCATTAAGCAGACGAATACGCAATGCGTGAAAATTACCTCATCCGCGGGCGAAGCCGCCAGTGGAGTCGTGGATCGAAAGTGGGAGGCGACAATTGCCCCGTCCCTGTCGAGAAAAAAAATTTTCGGTAGACCTAGTTTGGTTCGAAACGTTTTTTAAATCACATAAAGTACAACTGTAAATTTTCAATTGTGCGAGAATTCAGAAGGAAAACTGAAAACTTGAGCACTTGTGTGGGACAATGGCAATTTCCTGCTTTTTCAATTTTTAACCGACGAGTCACGACGCCTGCAGCTGCCAGATGCGAAAACAAAAATAGCTTTTTTGTGGAAATTAAGATATTATACGAGATCGAACCAACGCAACCTGAAGAGCTTGTCCGAGTTTGAGTTGGCGACATACAACTTGTGCTTCAGCTAGAGTCCAACTCTGCCCGCACAGCTGCCTCCAAACGCCTGAAATCACAATAAATAGTTGTTAATTAATTTTAAAATTTATCAGTTATTTCACAATTTGCCGCAGTGACGTTGAACATAGTCACGTCACATAGTCACATAGTCACGTGACATAATTTTATTTCATTGACTGTTAATGTCTGTTACATTTCTGGAAAATTATTGCTCGAATTGCAACGTCACTTAATAACCAGTCGGCAATAAACTATATGTTGATTGATGTGCATTAAAAATTACCACTGTTTTTCAAAGCGAGTAAGAATGCAAAAGTAAAGCACAAATATAGCTTACTACAGGGTGGGCCAAAAAACCGGACCTGTTTGAGCGTTAATAACTCAGCGAAGGTTACTCGTAAAAGGCGAGTGAATATGTCAAAAGTTTTAGAATGTTGTAGACAAAAAGGACCGAACTCTCATAGCAAATCATTTAAATATTCTTTGCCTAATTTGCCTAAATCCTCATTACCCCTGCTTCACTATGCAAATTTGTCACTTATTCCTTACAGCATTCTAAAACTTTTGGCGTATCACATGTCTTTTTAACGCTAACCATCGCTGAGTTATCAAAGCTCAAACAGGTCCGGATTTTTGGCCCACACTGTAAAAAAAACGACAGCACATATAGACACGACATCAAGCAATGTCACTGCATAAATAACTTTGACTGACGGCACCTAGATACGTCTGTGAACCTCTGCTACAACGTTAAAAATTTTTAACAATAAAATTTAGAAATTTATTAAATGTATTATTACCCCTTTAAAAACATTTTAAAAATTCAGTCGAGCAACATTACCCCCTGCGAAGACTTCAACGGCGCCATCTACCGACAGCAGACCACCAACGACACGAATGGTGACGTCATCATTAGCTGTGCTCGTATACGCCACTAGGCCACTCCCGCACTGAGACACGCACGTGCGCTGATTGGTCAGCAGATAGTAGCCGGGTTGACAGGTGACACAGATCGACGAGGACAGACAATCTAAACACCGGGCCGGACACGCCTGGCACTGACCATTTCGGTTCCTGTACCGACCCCGCGGACAGACAGGCAGGCAAACTCGACCCGGATAATTCGGATAGAGTCCGAGCGAACAGGAATTTTGACAACGACCCATCTCTAACAGGTGCGACTGCCCAATACACGTCCGGCAGTACTGGCCGCCCACGTAGCAGCTGGCGCACAGCGAATCATCGCATTGAACGCAGCGATTATCCGGTCCCTGAAACTGGCCAATCGGACACCCGGACTGGCATGACGTCATGCCGTTGCCCCTGGTAAGTCGCACGTGATTGGCTGCGAGGCAGGTCGTGCAGTTGTCGGCCGCGCCGTAGCACCGTAAACACGGGGCGAAACATGGTAGGCAGAGTCGATGGGTCGATGACGTCATTGGCTGGTACGATCCATCAGGGCATTGCTTCACACACACTGCTGACGTCATGTTCCACAGTAGCCGGTCCTGTGGACACTCCTCCACGCATGCGCCGTCGTACAGAGCCAGCGTCACGTGACAGGAAGTACATTTGGTGCCAAAAACGCCGTCCGCGCATGTCAGACAAACCGAGTCGCACCTATGACAGCTTCCGGTCCCCGTGTTGCCATAATAACCAGACGGGCAGGACTGGAGACACCGCGTCTGATTCAACAGCCACAGCAACTGTTCGCAGCGCGTGCACACTCCCTCAGACGGGCAGACGAGGCAGCCAGTCACGTCGCAGGACTGACAGCGGGCGTTGCTTGCGTCCGGAAACTGGCCAATAGGACAGGACGCCGTGCAGAAATCGTCATTACCACGTGATCCGGCGCAATGAACGCCAATCGTCTGCTGCTCGATGCAATCTGGCGGGAAACCGAACGGCGCTTGACGACATTCGAACAATGACGTGTCGGTGACGTCACAAACTACGTCATCGAAGCCGATCTTTACCGTGGACAAGGCGGTCCAGAGGTTGGCGGCGTTGTAAGCGCGCGTGAACGATACTGCGCGCCCAAGCCCCATCTCCTGACAGACGACGTCGGTGTTGATCATTGTCCAGCGATCATCACACACTGACCACCACTTGCCGGAGTACCAGACTTCCAGACGACCTTCCCCCGACAGCACCGTGCCCACTGGACTACTGTCACTTACTGTCAGTCGAATTCGGCTGGAATCGCGTGACGTCGCCAGCAAACCCAAGTCGTCACAGCCGGCGACACAGCGTCCCCCTGCCGTCAGAGCAGAGCGAGGGTTGGTAACGTAGAGGAAGCCTTCAGCACACACGGCACACGGATAGCGCACATCGTCGGCTGTAGACAGGCATGAACTGCATCGTGAGGGACATGGCAGACAACTGCCGTTGGCCAGGTACTGGAACTGATGTGCATCACTGCATTGACCGTCGACAACTGACCATTCTACACACAGACAGTAAATAAATATGGAGTGAAGCTGATTTAACGCATAGCTAATCGGTTGCCGGTATCTGGAAAAATAGAAGAAAGTTTGTAGAGAAATTAACTCGCTTTTAACCAGATATGTGCATGATACCTTCTGAGCCAAGACCGAGACGAGATGTTGCAGTTTCCGAGACGCTCGCCGAGACCTTGAATCTCCCGAGACTTTCGAGAGTCTCGGGAGCTTCAACGTCTCGCCGAGACGTTTTCCGTGACGTATGGTGAAACACACTGACAATAAAAAAAATTATAAGAATTAATTAACTCGCACCATGGTAAGCGCTTTCTATTTGTGATATTGTGAGGTTTTTGCATTTTATTTTGACATCACTGAATATTTAATGGCTTTCACCATAAAGAATTGCAACTGCAGTGCTGTAGACATGAGCCATTATTTTATCGCAATTTGCAAGCAACTGAAATTAGTAAACCACAGCTGATTATAGCCTTATACATCGTCTACATTTGGCTGATAGTATTCATTCTGACATCATAGACTTTATCTTCATTGCGACTAGGTCATAACAAAGAAAGACTGACGTGACATAATTCTGCTTTATGATAAATAAGTAAATGAAAGCGTAGAAACACTGCAAACGAATACATGTATGTCTAAGCCACAAATGTCATGCTGGTTAGCATCGCTCTAACTGCAGCTACAGTATGCATGGCGAGACGTAATGGCCCGAGACCCGAGACGAGACTTACTGGGCAGAGACCGAGACATATTGCTCCGAGACCAAGACGAGACCGAGACGAGACGTTAGTGCGTCTCGAGACCGTCTCGAGACCGAGACGTTTCGACCGAAACCACATCCCTAATTCCTATTTTTCAAATTTTTTTCTAAAATTTAATGGCAAAATTAACGTTTAAATTTTTCATCTGTCCGCTAGCTGAAAAAACTGCAACCTTTTCTCCCGAATGTTTTTTAACTCACACGCCGTTGATAAGCTTAGGCCTACACGGCAGGAATAAAGTCAAAATAGCCAATGCAGCCAGAGAAAAAAAACTAAGCCTAAAGGCAAGATTGCTGACAAATCGTTGCTGTTATGTGCGAAAATGCAGAGCAAAAACGACCTGCCGTCGTAACGTATATACACGGGCGATGTTTTTTATGTTTACGACATTGCTTCAAAGTCACGTCACGCGGTACGTTAGTGATAAACAAGTAACGTAATTACGTTACGGGCAACAAAGGACGATAATATTGTGTTGACGTCTTTCTCCTCATAGAAATCGCAAAAACTACGCTGAATGTTGATTTGAAAATACTGAGCACCTATACACTCTTGTCAAAAATATTTCCTTGGAAAACGTAGATCATACTCATTTGTCTTAAACGGAGAACCGCATTTTTATTTGTTTACGTAAAAATACGTCATCACAAGGTAAAGTGCGCATGCGTATAGTAAAAAACATAACTAAGGTAAACAAGAAATTTGAGCAAAGCTCACGACACGCGCGAAAGCCTATAGCATTTCCAGTTCAGTAGTTATAGTTTCGAAAATTGCATATCACTTGGACTCGGCCCATCGGGACCCTAATACACATCGGCCATAGGCGCGTGT
>Ga0209671_1005946_pt1 | contig 12430 bp, 13 predicted proteins | sample WorMetHERISLAND2_2_FD_187401 | JGI IMG/M metagenome (GOLD analysis project Ga0209671, IMG submission 187401) | Marine gutless worms symbiont microbial communities from Max Planck institute for Marine Microbiology, Germany - Olavius geniculatus... | ecosystem: Host-associated > Annelida >...
CATTAAACTCGATCATAGCCTAGCCATCTAAAATTTGCTTGTTGAAAGTAAAAAAAACTGCCCCGTTTTGTAAAAATTTTCGAAAATTTCCAGTTTCTAAAAACTCAATTATTGCAAGCTATATATTACAGTAGCAGAAAGTTTTTGAAGAGAGTCACTTGATTGATCACACGGGTCTCGTTTTTCCAACCAATTTTCCAGACTCCTGAAAGCATTCGAGTCAAATTTTGGATTTGAGTAATCGAGTACTCAAATACTCGACACGCCTGCACCATGGTAATAGACAGAAAAGCTAATATTCATCAATATAAAAATATTACCATACATCAATGTACACTATTCGTCCATATGGACCATATCACTAGCAGTAATCAGTACATTTCTGCACCTGAATATGATAACTTTGGTGGTTTCCTGGATGAAAAATGCATGAAAAATACACAAATTTCTATTTTCGCAAAATTCCTGGGAATTCCCGGGGGAATTTGGAAAAAGACAAATTTCCGGTGGCCCTGCTATAAACGGGCGCTCCATCCAGTTTAGCAGTTGACATACAGAAAAGGGGACCCCGTGGCTTAGGCCTATCAAAACAGAACCATTTATGCGATCCTTGGTATAACAGTCTTTTGTATAGTCAGTACCCGGTACAGGGTTGCAGCATCATCAGTGGCGTAGCCAATTTCAATTGGGAGGGGCCTGGTCTCCCTTCCCCTCCTCTTTCCTTCCCCCTTTCGACCCTCCCCATTTTCCTTCCTCTTCTACTTCGCCCCTACCACGTGAAGTGTACTACGAGACCCGACGTCGAGATCGTTTTCAGCCAACAACAGACGACATCAGCAGCAGATAATTGGAAATTGAATGCAGGATCTTACAATGCTACCCAAACATCTTAGCTAAATTTACGTACCGGGAAAAGTCTCCAAAAAACAAATGAAAAGACCAAGGAAGATGAGAAAAAGGGAACAAAGGAGGGAAACTTGCTCATACTGCTCAATGTGGAGTCTGCTGTCATTCACTAGGTGGCAGCTCTATTAAAATAATAACAGACTTCCTTATCGTAGATAACGATAAATATATGTAATGAAAGCAAAAATACCGGGGTCAAGGAAAGACAGTATGTACGACGACATGGTGTCGGGCATCCAGCCAAGCCGATCTTCACAGTTGTCAGGACAGCCTTCATGCATGCGTGGTGATAGCTCCAACGACAGCAAGTGTATCTGTGGCTGCCAACACTGTTTCTGCTCACACGTGCAACAACCAAACTTCAACCATGTACAACATGTTGTGTGGCCTACACCATTCCACTGACAGCGTCAGGTAGACACACTTTGTTAACTGGTGATGCACTTGTGCTTTAAGCAGTTCTATTTGTCAGGCAGAGAAAAAAAGACTATGTAGCAAAAAGCCTATTCCTTATGTCTGTCCTTATGTGTGCCCGTCTCGGGACTGCAGTCACACAGTTCTGCTGTTGCAGGCTGACGCCCCTCACTTAGGCCTATTGAGACCGCCCATCCTAGAACCCCATTCGTAGTGCAAAGTGGACCCATGCACTAGTAGTACGTAAGTTGCCAGTAAGTCAATAGCGACCTCGATGCATGTTGATGTCTATAATATCACCTGTAGGTGTAGGCTGTTGCAATATCTGTCAATCTGTCGATTCAACAACCGACCGACAGTCGCTATTTACAGCGCTGCTGTTGCTGCTGCTGACTGCTACTCAGCTCTACGTGCTTCCATCCAGTTGCACATTCACTAACTTTCGCCGTCATTTTAATTAGCAGATTTTTTGGTTGCGCGATCATCGCTTCGATCAACCCGTTCGGGCAAAAGATAATATCACCACCTGCTCGCAGAGCCGTCGAAAACCGCCAATGCAGGTGATGATCACTATCTCTTTTTCTCCACTCTCCCCTTCATTTTTTGGCCGAGGTCGAGTCTTTGTGAATGTTTGGATGGCTGATGATGCTGCTGGTGCCATTCCTCATCGCTAGGTTAGACTGATGTCAAGCGGTATTCAGCATTCATGCTGCATGCTGAATAGACTGTCTCACTGCTCTGTTAATTTTGTCCGTGAGCTTCGATCACAATCGGATGTTTCATTTGTGGAGCTCTTGCTAATGCAGCCCGTTATAATCACACAGATTGCAGATTCTGTCAGTCAGTTTGTTTACACTCCTCATGCTCTGTTGGCTCTGGCTCTGGACAAGCTGAGGTTGAGCACACGGCATGCTTTGTCGCTATGCTGTGTCGCTGCTGTCTCTGTCTGTCCAAACGATTGTGTTACGTTTTCTGTTTCTCATTATTTCATTTATTTGAGCGTTGCATCGACAGTTTTCTAAGCTAATAGCTTGTCCTTTTATTATGCAGCATCTCAATGGCAGATAAAAAGCACGCAAAAGCCTCATCTTGCTCTGCCCTAGCCCTGCACCTCAGATTTGGTACGTTTCCCAATGACACTGTACATTTTATAAATTTACTTACTTATTTATTTTCGTGCTTGAAGCTGTCTGTTGATACGATATAGACACAATAAAAAAAACACTGATACAAACTCACCGAGTGAAAACAGCAGTAATTTGCATAATTCATTCATTCATATATTCCGAGGATAGCCGGCACATTGCAATGATTTACACAATATAAGTGATATGAATGGCAGCAATGAAATCAAACATCTAGTATAATACAAGCTGTAACTAAAAAATGTCTTTAAACAATGCTTTACATTTCGGCCGTAAAATTTTATAATCTGATTACCATAGTGAAATTGTTAAATATGCAAACAGTTAACGGTTCACCAACCAGCAGCTGCAAGAGTAATAAGTTCTTCTGATCGTCACTGAATTCCTGAAACCATCTTGTAAAAGTCTGTGAATACACAGCATAATGAGCATTTACATCAATCACACAACAGAAAACTAATTAATACAGATAACAGTCACATTATTATGTTTCGATGACCACTGGCGTAGCCACAGGAGGGGCACTGGAGGCAAGGGCCCCCATACGAGACATATATAGCCTACCAGTACACAATACTCATTTACTTAAAACAGTGCCAGAAATGCATCAAAGCACTTCATTTTCATGCACAAAAACAAGAAGCCCAGTGGTCGCTAAGATAGCAGACCGTATTGGTTGTCAGTGACCTTGAAGGTCATCTAAAATCAACAATTTTCATGTAATCTAAAAGGGCATATGCAACTTCCTATTGGTAACTAGTAATAACCTTGGCCCTATCTCTCACTGTTTCTGAGATATGGTCACTTATAGCTAAAAACTTTCCATTGAAAATTGTGGCCAAACTGCTGCGGATGGAGACATGGTTACTATTGACAGCCTATAAGAAGTCGCCAGTACCCTATCCAATGGTACCATCACTGAGCCCCTATGACTTACCATTTCGCCCCAGCCACAATACATCCGTGACAGATGACGAACAGACAAATAGAGAGACAGATAAGCGAACAGACAGATAGACAGACTTGATCTGCAGTGCTGAGTAGAAAAGAGTGACTGCATAGCGTCAGTGCGCGACAATCAAACAGACGGAAGGATTACAACCGTGTCAATACCTTGACTGCTACTTAAGTACAGTCGGCTAAAAAAACATAAAATTTTCTGAGATGTGCCCCATTCACAAAATCCTCCCACAGTAGGCAAGGGACACCCTTCCCCACATCTCACCCTTCAACTGCCCCTCGCCCCCCACCAATCCAGATCCTGGCTATGCCACTGCAATGTACATAAAACATTAAACATTGGCGAATTAGCAATATCTTCTTCCACTGTTTTTAACAGCTGAATAAATATTGGATCAACTACTGAGTATCGAATACTGCCTTACAGAAAACAGATCGTTTTCAGCTTATGCCCTAGTTAGTGACACAGTTTGGTTTTTCATCTGTCATTGCTTCAGGCTACAAATGGATGATAGAAAAACAGGTTTCTGGTCAATAAAGAATCTATGTTGCAGCAAAACAGAAATTTCATAAAATTGCTTTCAACAAAATAACTGAAAGATATGCACACATTAACTGCAAATAAAAACTATGAATGACAATAATAATATAATATGAGTAACATGCTAATAATAATGCAAATTAGCATGCATCGAGATACAGCTGCAAAAGCACACACCTCAAATCTACTACGATATTCCTCTGGTGACACTTGATTATTCATATAATTCACTGCAGGTGACATGCTCGTCTCAGCAGCTGATGACGATGAAGACAGAGACTTTGCATCAGCAGAAATTGCACTTTGATCAGAAGATGCCAAATTCAGACCAGGATTCGGAGTCTGATGGTTTGTATCATCATTGAGGGAGTCAAACGAAATCCCAGCGGCATAGTACCTCATCTGAGAACTACAGCATGCTGGGACGCTGCTGGATTTATGAATGATGACTGCATCGAAAGTGACAGAATAATTCCCCAATAAATCCACCTCCCCGTTAGCACAGATAGAGTCTTTCCCTTCCACCGATAACTGCTGCGAGTGACACACGGCACGCCAAGAGTCAAGGCTCAGAGCTCTTCGAACTGCAACTGTTCCTCCCACAGGAAAAGTAAATGCAGGACAGTTGCCAGTGCGCCGATCAAATGGTGAACAGCTGCAGCAAGCTATGCAATGGCACTCTGTATGAAATGAAGACAGTGGTGCGGATGACGTGCAACATGGTGCCACGCTGCAACTCTTACGTTGATGTCGTTTACACATCAGTTCACCGGCGTCACCTTCCGATGATAATCTCAATGCTGCCAGTTTATGCGACCATTTGCTTGCAGTGTTCTCCGAACAACTGCTGACGGGAACCCGCTCGTGCCGGCAATTTCTCAAGTGCCACCTACTGTGGAACTGAACATCTGCTGCTGAGGCACTCTTACACCGTACAACACGTCTGACAGACACGGGTGGCATCTGCATAGCTGGTTGTTCACAACTGGATACAGGGTCAGCACCAACCAACGACGCCTCGCTGTTCTCCATCAGCTGTTCAGCATCTATCTACAAGACAAAATAAAACACTGTATATTAGCCAATCACATCTAAAACTACAAATTCCTCGCCTTACGGCCCTTGCTGTGTCAGTCAACTGACTGCTGTATGATTACTATTCACTTGTAACAGTAAACGATGACAGAGCTACTGATAATTAATGAGAAACGACAAGCTCAGATCAAAGCATAAAATTGCACAGCATCCACATTTCATGCTGCAACACGCAACTTTATCGACAAACAAAAAGCAGCAAAAATATACTAAAACTAAACCTACTACTGCCAAGTGTCAAGTTGTCAACATTTGCCACACCCACATCAAAACAAGCACCTGCAGTACTCAGGTGATCCTCAACTCCGAAAATTTACCTTTATCACGTTTACTGGGCTCAGGCTGATATTTGAGTTCCAGCTTAATCCTAGATGCTATTTTTAACCTTTAATATCTGAAAATAAATTAATTTCAAAAATTTTGTGTGTTTTATAAAGTCCAAATCAATTTAATACCCGTTATAATATGTAAGTAATATTAATTTCCAATTTTATTTAACGATTATGCTAAAATTAGTAAATTTTGCGTTTCGTAAAAAATGAGTCATCACGGTAGAATTTGTTGATGAACGGTAGACGCTTGGCAGTGGCTGTGGGTGGTTTTTGTCAGGCAAAGTGTTAAATATCGTTAATTTTTGTTCAGTATTGTTGCTAAAGCTTGCTACGGCTGGGTAACTAGTTATATTTTTGAAACATCCTTGATTTTCGTCGACGCTAGTGATGCAAAACGTACTTAATTTGGCTATTGCTTCCGTAAAGTGCTCGCGGCCATTACCGCGGTAGTGTTCGCACGGACGTAAACGTCCTCGAATGTGGTAAAATGGTGTCTGGTGTGTACACGACGGAATAATTGAACGAACTGGGGGTACTGTTACATTATGTGGGGTCGGTCTGAGTAGGAGTATATCGGTCTCTGTCAATAAGACAGCAGTGACAAAACACAGTTGCAGTTTTCCCAGTGGGGTATATTACGGGATCCGGTATTTGACCACTTGGTGGCGTTACTGTTGCGTGTGTGTGTTATTTGTCTGTGTGGTTTTTATTGCAGCTCGCCTGTTATTGCGCTGTTGAAAGTGTCTCAACAAAACTCGGTATTTACACATCGCTATGCGGGAATACAAGTTGGTGGTTCTAGGCAGTGGTGGTGTCGGCAAGTCGGCTTTGGTATGTAATCCTCCTGATGGAGCTGTCAGATTAGTGCGTTAACATATTAACGCGTTAAAGAATTAACTCTGCTAAAAAGCTAACTCGTGTTCAAAAAAATTAATGCTTTCTCTGTCTTTAGTTGGTGGTTTCATCTTTTTCAATAAAATAAAGTAAATGATAATAAGAATAATACTTATAAAATTTATTATTATGATTGTTATTATTATTTTTCATTTCATGTATATGTGTGTCATGTTCATTTGTCGTTGTGTTACCATGGTGCAGGGATGGGGTCTCAGTCGAGACGTCTCGGTCTTGACACGGTCTCGAGACATACTAAGGTCTCGTCTCGGTCTTGGATCGATGCATCTCGTCTCAGTCTCGGAGCAGTATGTCTCGGTCTTGGCCCAGTAGGTCTCGTCTCGGGTCTCGGCCATTGCATCTCGTCCAGACGTTTTGTGCAGGCGCGCGCTGTGCATACTGTAGCTGCAGTCAGAGTGATGCTAACCAGCATGACATTTATCTGTGGCTTAGACATTTGTTTAGAGTGTTTTTACTTTTTCATTTACTTATTTATCGTAAGTTTAAAGCAGAGTTATGTCATGTCAGTCTTTTTTCGTCATAAAATGACCTATTTGCAATGAAGATAAAGTGTATGATGTCAGAATGAATACTACCAGCCAAATTAGACGATGTATGAGGCTATAATCAGCTGTAGTTTACTAATTTCTGTTGCTTGCAAATTGCGATAAACATAATGGCTCATGTTTACAGCACTGCAGTTGCAATTCTTTATGGTGCAAACCGTTAATTATTCAGTGATAATTGTCAAAATAAAGTGCAAAAACCAACAATATCACAAATAGAAAGCGCTTACCATGGTGCGAGTTAATTTATCCGTATAATTTTTTTTCATTGTCACTGTGTTTCATCATACGTCACGGAAAACGTCTCGGCAAAACGTTGAAGCTCCCAACACTCTCGAGAGTCTCAAGAGCTTTAAGGTCTCGGCCAGCGTCTCGGAAGCTGCAATGTTTCGTCTCTGTCTGGTCTCGGATTTTAAAGGTCTCGGTCTCGTTTTAGACAAAATTTTGAACGTTTTGGTCTCGTCTCGGTCTCGGCTCAGAAGGTCTCGTGCACATCCCTGCCATGGTAAATAAATGTGTTATAACGATGGCTGATCATGTCACAACTGTCTGTCGTGCTGGTTATGCGTTATGTGCTCCAGCTACGTCACATAGTCACTGACGTCGACAGTCGCTCAGATGCTAGTCTATGCCAGTGATTTTCAACCGGGGTTCCACGGAACCCCGGGGTTCCACGAGCATCTGCCAAGGGTTCCGCAGCTGGCCAGTAAAAAATAACAAAGTCGTAGAAAATCAGCACCGAACGAAATTGCACTTCTGCGTGTCTATTTTTGCGTAGGCCCAGATCTACTGTGTTTAATCATTTTTGTTGTTAGTAATTTTGGCATATTTGCATTGTAGGTTTATATTATAATGTCAGCCCCTATGCATGGCATTACTCAACTACGAGGATTAGTCCAGTATTGGAAATGAAAGGAAAAAAGAAGCACGTATTGATTAGGATTATGGCTACGAAATTGTTTGACCATTTACTTAGTAAATTCAATTTTTTGTACACTATGAAAGAAAAATAAAAAAGACGCATAGGCTCTATATGTCCGAGGGCATCCACGTGATAAATTTTCTGGTTTGGTGGCTGGGGCTAGGTGGCCGTCGACGACCGCCTCGCTCGTCATGTTTGGTTAAATACCGTACAGTAACTTATTGTTGCCTACTAATGGTTAAATGATATAGCTCTTCATGTAAAGCCTATCTCAGAGCTACGGAGCGGTCACATTTCATCTTGTTATTGGTCATTTCTGCCTGCTTTGTCCATGGGGGCTTTGCTCTGCTAGGGAAATGACTCTGGCTTCTACCTCGCATACGTCGCTGGATGCATGGATCAATGCACGGGGTTCCATGAGTGACCGTCATGCTTGTTTAGGGTTTCGCTGCAGCAAAAAAGTTGAAAAAACACCGGTCTATGCTTTCAGTAGCTGTCCGCTAGATTACAGTAGATCATTGCTCTATGGAATTGCCGACAGTCAACTAAGGCAATTACAGTCCATCCAGAATGCGGCAGCATATCTGGTCACTGGTATGCACTACGTGGCGTAAGGAGCACATCACTCCAGTTCTGCGGTTGCTTCACTAGCTTCCTGCCTGGCAGCAGATTCTGTTTAAGCTGGCTGACTCAGTCTTAGATCATCGTCGTCAACGACCAAACTGGAGGTCCCACTGACCATAACAATGTTCGGCGACCGATATTTTGCCATCGATGGACCACATGTGTGGAACAGTCTACCGGCATTCATTCGTGACCCATCATTTGACACTTGCTGTTTTCACCAACAGCCTCAAGACTCAATGAATCTGTTTGGAGAATACCGGTAGCTGCATTTGTGATTGGGGGAATGGATGCCGTTAAATGTGTGAACTAACTAACTAACAAATTCTGTGAACGGGAGTTTCAATATTCCATTTAACTACAGTTTGGTATTTGAGAATTGAGTAATATTCTAGTAGTTGCTATGTTGCCGTTCCATCACTACACAAGTAATATTTAGTTGACGAGCTAGTAAAATAGACATGCGTTAATGCTTTTAAACAAATTAACACCTTATTAGCACAATCAAGTATTGAATATTGCGTTACATTCTTAATATGCAATGCATACATTAGTAAATTATTTTTAATTAATAGACTCGCCCATTTTGGGGCTACTCAGTTCCCCATATGTAAAATTTTGGTACTTGTTGTGGTGTTGTGTACATAGAATGCAATTTTTGAAGCCTTTTCCATGTTTGCTGAGTTAACTAATGTGAGTTATATGTACTTACTTTCGGCGAAAAACATTTTAAAAGCCAAATGCATATTAGGCATGCGTTACGCTATAATTTCAACTTTTTTGTGTAACTTCTGTTTGTTTCTTGTTAATAATCGATGTATGTTTCATGGATTGGATATATGTGTTTGGTTGTAATGGTTGTTTTCTGTAATTGCCTGTTTCAGACGGTGCAGTTTGTCCAAGGTATATTTGTTGAGAAGTATGATCCAACCATTGAAGACAGCTACAGGAAGGTAATACGTATATTATCCATGATAACAGACTAGAGCTGCATTTACATAGACATGAGTATGAGTCCGGAACTGTACGAGTTCCCATATTCAAGTTACGGCAAACACGAGTTTGCATACATGTATTTCAATGGCGGCCATTCACATACATACGAGTACGGGTTACCTGTAAATTCCACTCGTATGAGTAGCTTCTGTGCAGGTCATGTTTTTTATCCAACCCATGTGAAGTAAACTGCCCATAAATAGCACTATTATAATTTATAAAAGCTGTAGTGCATATGTGACGTTAGAAATGATGTCATTGTAAGATTGTTCATCGTTAGAAGTTGGTAAAATTGTTTGTGATGCGATGGAATATTGTTGTTGGCGAAGCATTTCCTCGATTTAATTTCATTCAATATGGCCGACAGGTGCTGAGTTATGTGCTTGTAAAAGTGACCGTGAACGCTCCACTCGTATGAGTGAAGCTTCTGTGGGCCATAAACAGAAACCCGGACCCGTACACATACTTGTGTCTATGTGAACGCAGCCTAAGAATATTTTTTTTACTTTTTTGTTTACCGTTTCATTAAGCTTCATTACCGGTCTTACCTCTCTATTTCAACTTTGTTTCGCAGACGCTCCTTACTTGAAGACAATAAGGTGTAGAAAAATTAAAATTTATGCAAACATTCCCAGGGGAAGAGTAACTGGTGTCCATTTTTTCAGCTGCTGAGGTCAAAAGGTACAGTTTTGGGGTTAGGATTAAGATCATAGTTGAGCAGTTCAGTGTGTAGCTGGACAGTGTATATCATGTGGTTATGTAATATCAGGGCTCTTGCAGGTCCTTGAAAGTCTTTGAATTTTTTTTTGAGATTTTCGAGGCCTGGAAAATTCTTGAAAACAGACATGGTTCGTGAAAGTCTTTGAATCAGTGTCTGAAGGTTTTTGAAAGTGCTTGAATTTGATAAATTCTAAAATGCCGTGATTGAACAAGTGATTTTCAGAATCAGTGTTGCCTGAGTCTGAGTGCTGAATAGACATCATTACTGTTACTTTCTTATTTTTTTGATAATTCCAATTTTTGATTAATGCTTGAAGCTGTTAAATGGTTGAATGTAAACTGAACCTGCTTATGTATGCTTATAAAAGTACCGTTTTGATTTAATTCAGTTCTCCTTATATATTCTTTGTATGGTCCTTGGAAGTCCTTGAATTTAATTTTGACAAATGGGCAAGAACCATGTAATCTGTTAGCACCGACATATTTGGCTAGTCAGTAAGTTATATTTTGGTTATACTGTTCTTTTGGTTTTAGTTGTAGATGGATCTGTGGATAATGTTAATATGTGCGTTGACTGCGTTGATATTTTTGTGGTTGGTGGATGTTTTGTGGTTGCTGTGAGTACGTGGAGATTGACGGGCAGCAGTGTATGCTCGAGATCCTTGATACGGCCGGAACTGTAAGTATTGATTACATATGTTCTTTAATTTGCTAATATCCGAATTTTTGAGACACAGTTTTCGTCACCTAACATGTTTTAATATTCAGAGTTGAGTTAATTTATGCATAGGGACAGTAGAAAATCACGGAAATCACGAAGTCCGTGATTTTCGTCAAATGCCATGATTTTGAGTTTTCACAAGAATCTTTTGTTTTTAGTTGAAGTTTATCACGTGATTTTAATCGCAAAAATATTTATTTTTGCCTGTGCTATCAAATTTCATGTGCTTTGTTACTTTCTGGCTTAATATCTGAGCATGACGTCATCATAGAATACGTATTTTTATGCTCCACAGTGATAAAAATTTTCACAAATGAAAACTGTCCAGTGCATGTAATGATGGTCGTCAATGCTAAATGTTAAGTTTTATATTATAGACTGTAAGGTGGTCTTTGGGCCCATTATTTTATGCCATATCTTTGCCATACTTTTTGTGATTGTTGCTATTTTTTGCCGTAATTTTCTACTGTCCTTATTCATGCATACCGGTTTGCCCGACCTACAAAAGTAGTGGTATCTGTTTGTGTATTCGTGATCAGATTGAGCAGGATAGCCTGTCAGCAGTGGGATGTGTTATTTGGAATAACTTCGTGAAACATTGGTCGATTTTGGTAATTTTTAGCACACAAAATCATGAAACAACTTGACGTAAATGACTGTAGTTTTGGCCACCTCAATTTAAGAATGCTGCTACACTACCTTGTGAAATGGAGAGGTTGCACTTCGGCCGTTCATACTGGCTAGTGCATGCGTCAGTTCAGAAAATCACTGAGACTTCAAAATCATTGAAAATGATTAAGTTGAGGTGGCCAAAACTATAGTCACTTACGTCAAGTTGTTTCATGATTTCGCCTGCCAAAAATTGTCCAAATCAGCCAGTGTTTTACAGTGTTATTCCGGAAATAAAAGTGGCACAGCTTTTTGAGACACGGTGTATATCAACACAGCAATGATACATTTATACCGAAATTGCATTTTTTGTTAGTGAAAAGGGCACTGCTGTTAGATGTCGGTAGACATTGCATGCAAAACTAAGTTTTGATAGGGTTAGAAGTTAATAATGATTAATTGTGTCATTAGTCGCTGATTCCGCAGCACTAATTTTTATTGACACTTTTGTGGTTGCAGGAACAATTTACAGCGATGCGTGACTTATACATGAAGAATGGACAAGGCTTCTTACTGGTCTACTCCATCACGGCACAGTCGACCTTCAATGACCTTCAAGATCTGCGCGATCAGATCCTTCGTGTCAAAGATGCTGATGATGTATGTAACACATTAAGACTTATTATTGTATTGTTGTTATTATTATTGGAGCTGTCAAACTAACTTGTTAACTTGCGCATTAATAAATTAACGTGCACCTGTTAAAAAAATTAATTCGCATTAAAAAAATTAACACACATACATAAATTTACTAAATCCTGTGAAACAGGTGTTTCAATATTCCATTAAACTGTGGTTATTTGACAATCGAATGAATTCAAGTAATTAAACTGTAGTTGCGGTTCCATCACTAGTGTAAATCACAGGCTGTGCATTTCAATGGAAGACTCCAAAATTTGACCCACTGTATTTCCTAAACCCCTTA
>Ga0209671_1005947_pt1 | contig 12429 bp, 5 predicted proteins | sample WorMetHERISLAND2_2_FD_187401 | JGI IMG/M metagenome (GOLD analysis project Ga0209671, IMG submission 187401) | Marine gutless worms symbiont microbial communities from Max Planck institute for Marine Microbiology, Germany - Olavius geniculatus... | ecosystem: Host-associated > Annelida >...
GTTCAATGGAAACCGCAAATTCGCCCATTTTCCTGAAATTTGGAAACGCAAAAGACCATCAAACATTGTTGAATTTTGCAAGTTGATTTCATCTGACTAATCACCGGACCAAAACTGCAATTTATGTGGGACGATGGCGGGCCACATGAAATCCCCTCCATGCGGCCCGCGGGCCGCGGGTTGGACAGCACTGCTCTACGGACTCCAAAGTCAAAAACTCGTCGAAAAACCAAAACGAATGTGAACGTTCCCAAGAGTAGAAATTTTCATATTAGAAAGTCAAATATTATGGTTAAAGCGTGCTTTGTACACGTATAGCTGCTGTGTAGATGGCCGCATATTATGTCGGCACTAGGACGACATATTTTTCTGTTATAGAATCGTGTCGAAATAAATGCATAATGATAAATTAGCCGCGATTAACAGGTTAATGTCTTATTTGATTTTGATCTAGCTTGTTAACCACAGAACATTTTAGGGTAATTTTGGATCACATTTTTGACCTGTTCGTAGCATTATTAAATAAAAAAATCGAGAAAACTGCCAAAGCTAAAGTATTAATATAGGTGGTGCCAATAAATACATTTTGTTAAAACAAAGAGTTATTTTAATTGGTAATTCGAATCCTACTAAGTAAATGCATGCACATGATAATTAAAAATATTATTATTGTTGCAATACAAAAGACAACATAAAAGAAACAGTCGGTTCGACGTAAAGTTCCACTTTTATGGACTTTAATTAATTAATAAATAAAGCCAATTTGTTGCTATTTCACTTTCTGTTGTTAGCAACATAACAGTAAACGACATCTGCATGCTGGAATTAACAAATGCAGAATTATAACCACCATTAAAGCCAGTGAGCTTTTATTTCAAGAAATAAATCAATGCAGTCACAAATTAGATATACTTAAAAACAGATTATAGAAATAAATGTGAAGCCGACCTGTTCTAAGCTTGGCGATTTGCAGTCTTCAATTTGCGGCCCGCTAGTCAGTCCGGTGTCGAAGAATACTTTTGACGACTGCTGTTTAGACTTTGGAGAGCGAGGCGCCCGCGAGTATGGATCCATCGACCCTTCACGTACACAATTTGCATTGGGCAAGTTGTTCACACCTACCTGCCTGTGTAGATGCAAATGTCTAGTGGTTAGTGCCGACTCGTAACTTTCAAACTGCGGTTCGATTTTCACTGCCATCATTTGCAAGCAACCTTGAGCAAGTTGCTAACCTACTATGTGCTCAAATCAACTCAGCCTCCTACCCTTCGTGGGACGGGAAATGAGTAGTAGCTTTCGGGCTACGGGGTGAAGGCCTAGTGTGGCTGATTGGGCGATGGTATGTCTGCTTGCTGCAAACCGCGGATCCAATTGTTCGTTCGCGCGAGCAATGGATGACCGCATAGTGCGCTGCGGTATCATTAGCTCATGCCAATCAGTTGCCACTTCCAAGATTGTAAATCGCTTCTGGTCTTGAGTCCGTCTCATGTAAGAAGCATTATAGCAAGTGCTGGATTTTATCTTTACCTTTTACAATTTCAGCCACAAAAGCCCTGCATTATGGCCATAGATAGAATCATCACGATGGCGCACAGCGATGTCAGTCCGAGATGCAAAATGTTCGTGTTCGAAGTGCATGCTAGTGTAGACAGCATCACATGCTTAGATAGCATGTTGATTGTCGAAAAAAACTTATTGGCCGTGGTGTTAAGCAATTTACGCACAAATACAGCTACAGTTACGGAGTAGCGACAATATAGGGCTTGCGTGACTGAAATCTGTCTCGCAAGTAATGATGGATGATTCAATTGTTCACCCCTTTGTGTCATTATATAGTTATTACACAAAGTAATTTTTGTCTTGTCTTCTGTGCTGTTTAGCCTACACCTTCCTATATTCCACGTTGTTGGAATTGAAAGCAACGTTTCATTTACTTATTACGCAGAACAGGATCGATCACTATCCGTGACATACCGTACAAGTCCGGCGTGCCCATGCTGAGCAAACACGTCTTCTGAATGATGTCGATAATTGCCATGCCGCACTCGTTCCCGAACGCCAGCCTATGTCGCCGGTCACACGCATATAACGCAATAGAAACTGCAGCATCGTAGTTTTACTAAAGGCGTGTACACACTGTACAACGCGACATAAACGAAGCAGTGCAATTCAATTCGTTTCAGTTGCGTTGCGCGGACTGTACTAAGCAAATGAACTGGAAGGCTTAATTCACTTCATTTCTGTGGCTTTGTAGACCTTTAACGTTTCAACGCTGCCGCGATAAACTAGAAAAAATTATGTCGACTCAGTGCATGATATCCGCCTAGCTGACCAATCACGCGTCGAGTTTCACGCCGATTATCGGCTTGGAATAGCGAGCAGTGTTCTAATCGGCGTCCGTTTTCGGCGCCAAATTTTCGTGCCGATTTCGGATCCGAATTTGCATGACAGACAGCAGAGAAGTCGGCACCGATTTCGACGCCGACGTCTGACTGTGTGTCATCGGCAGACTCTTATGCACGACGCACATTTGTGATAGCCGCTAGTAACGCATAATTATTTTAAAGGAAAGCGTAAAAACGTGTTCTTGGACAGCGTTTAGTTTCTTTTCAGTTTCACAGTTTAATTTTAATCAAAATTAACGATTAATTGATCCATAATTTTTGAAAAGTTAAGTACAAAAAATTCCTTTATCGTTGCCATCAGCTGTGCAATTTACTGAAATGAAAATTGAAAACAGTAACAAGTAGCATATCGATGTAAATACGCACAGGCCGAAGCGTGAGTTAACAGAGAGACTGGTAACGGGCGGAGGTGGTTCTCCGTCCACCCAGGTCAGTAAACAACACAAGCTAGGCTGGTACCCCGGCGACCATTTACGCTGACCGACCCTCGCCCGCACAGATGTCTGGTTCTCCTGCAAATTATCATCAACAGCAGCAGACGATATACGGACTATAATCATAAAATCGTGTTTGCACTCTAACCAAAGGCCAAAGAAGCAGTGGCTGGATAACGTCGGAGAGGATTGTTCCCAAATGGGGCTATCACTACCAGACGCGGACAAACTTGCCAGAGACAAATGTTCATGGAGGTCTTTACTCAGCCGCAGAAACTACAGAGTTGGAGCTGCCGGCGCGCGGTGATTCGTCTTCGTCGCCAAGACATTAAGTCAAAGTAAAACTCTAACACTCTATGCCTACATTATATAGTACGCCAATAAGTATTTGTAAGCGCTGTATCGATCTATCTTCGAAATTTTTTCGCCGATAAATTTTGCAGTAAACCAGCAACACCGAATAGCCATCACAGATCCCGTCACTCGTGTCGCTACACTACCTTGTGAATCTAGTCAACTTCAGAGTAAGGTCAGCACCATGTAACTTTCAGTAAGCCGACTTTCCTGTTCCGTCGTTAACCTACTTTTCTGACATTTTACCAAGGTTATTAACCATATTTTTGGCAATACCAATACCAATGAACCCTTGAAAATGTATCTCAATACCAATTTTCCAAATAATATACTGTATCACAATACTTCGACATAACCGAAAATAGCATTGGCAATACTGGCAATAGGCCTACACTATTGCAATATCAACAACCCTGCACTTTAGCGCCGTGGTTGTGGCCTTATCATTCACGATTCACGACACCCTCTAATGATGCTGACAATGGTGATGAACACTGATGATAGACCTTGCCATTGTAGCTGAGACTGGCGTATGAAGCTGTGGATCGTGCGGCGTTGCTCGGGTTGAGTTGAGATTGCGAGCCGTGTTTGGGCGGCATGGCCGGGTACTCGACATCAGGCGACTCGGCCAAGTCTGCGATCTCGTACATTATAGTTACCTCCAGCACCTGCAATAAGTAACCACCTGCAACTTACCCTTCATTTGGACATTTGCAGTTATCTTTTACATGCTATTCGGGTCGCCGACTCAAAACCGTTTTTGTAATATAGCTTTTTAGGCCGTTTTAGACGCTATACAAATAAACTTACCGCCCACAAGTTGCTCGCTCTAGGGTCTAGAAGAATCACGGCCGGTATTAACCCAACTCGGCTCAGTTTTTCAACACGCTGGAGCACAAATACCTCGAAGATCTGGTAGGAATATGACCTATCTGTCATTTACAATCTAACACACTGACATGTCAAAAGAACTGATCTGACCCGACCTAGATAGCAGACCGAGATTTAAGAGGTCGTACGGGACAAAAGGGCAAGGCACGGACGGGCAGGATGCGCAATGCGGCCTCACACAAGAGAAAGAGAAAGATCGTGAGCGCATGAGCATACTGGGCAGTCGATGGAGGCGTCGAGCTTGCTGAAGTTGAAGAGTACAACGTGCGAGTTGCCGGCTATGCACAGCAGCCGGCTGTCGACACAGACGTGGATTCGATGCACGGCGTACGGAAACTCATCGTCATACTCGTCATTACCGCCACCGCGACAAGCACGATCACGCTGTGCGGCCGTTTCGTCGAATAGCTTGGACGTCTTCAGTTTGTACAACATGTGAAGCGACACTGCAACCAACAGATACGCACTCGTCGTATGGCCCCCGTGCTTGCATGTACACCGTGTCCGGAAATAAGAGTTTGCAATATTTTCGATGTTAATGACAAATGTTGTTCAAAAACTGTCGTATCAAGCCGCCTTCTTTCAAAACGGCATTTTTATTTTTAATAGAGTTATGTTTACATTAGCAGTAGTTGGTGACAAGAAAATTTAAAGAAAATTTTACGTATTTTCAGTCAAACGTATCACTAGAGCAATCTGTGCAAAAACTGTAAAAACTGTATTAGAATTTGTTGAAGTTATTTTGGGAAATGTAGACTCTTTATCGTAACCTCCACACTGCACGGTGTGAAACAAAGCACAAAACGTTTGCAAAATATTTTTTTTTGGGGGGGGAGGGTTGCTCGTAACCTGCACGGTCTACCAGCTGCAGTGCGATAAATGAGACATTAACGAAGTCACGTAACACGTAACATCAACGGGTTTTAGTCGTCAACAACACTAAAAGCACCAGTAATGACATTGGCTGTTGCGACGGTAGAGTGCTCTAACCGTTTGTCTGTCAATTTTTACACGTACACCCTTCACTAAAACTAGCAATCTACAGTAAAGCTGATAGATGAAAAAGAGAATTGATCTAAGCCAATCTATTACAAATTAAAAACACTTTCATCCATTGTACGTTTCACTACTAACAACTCGCTGCCCGTGACCTAAGAAGACAAGTTGCCTTACTGACATTAATTTATTAATGATATTGTGTTTATTTATTCTAATCTAATCCGTTCCGTACAAGTTGCATCACTCAAATACGACTCAAAACTAAGCTGAGTTACGAGACAAAAAAAACAGCGGACAGAATGACAAACGGGAGACGGACATCTTCTTCGCTGAGACAAATCTACCGTTTCACTCACCAGAAGACGCGTCCCAAAACTTGACTGCACCATCAGCGTGACTGCACAGACGCAAAATACGCACATCATAGTTTTGATTGCCGTTTATTTATTTATAGGTCGATTATTATTCATTTCGGCAGGAGCAAACTGCTAAGATATCGGTATAAATTCACTTTCGTTCAGTTATCCAGTTCCTGCCAAAGTGAATCTCAAAATTTTAAATAATCACGCACAGTCACTTGTAAAAGACATTAGATAAAATTTAAGGCCTAGTCAACTTACGATTTAGCGTTATATTCATAGGTAGTTTAGGTTTCTGAAAGCTACGTCTAATAAACGTTCTAATCTGATCCGTTCCGTACAAGTTGCATCACTCAAATACGACTCAAAACTAAGCTGAGTTACGAGACAAAAAAAACAGCGGACAGAATGACAAACGGGAGACGGACATCTTCTTCGCTGAGACAAACCTCCGGAGATATTCTCCCCCTCCCTCCTGAGCGCTTTCAAAGAGCGATGACATTTGTTTCCGGACGGTGGTGGAATAGCAGAAGACTGGCACATCAGATGACAGAGATATAGGGCCAGATACAGAGACATAGTGGGTGGAGGTTCGCGGGAGAACCCCGTAGAATCAGTCTTTTCCAAGCATGAGACGAGTTTCTCATTATTTTGCTAAAATCCGTGCCAAAAAGCTCACAGTTTCATTTGCTTACTTATTTACAGGAACACTGGTCTATTTGTCCGTCTCTAACTGTTTGTTTCCAACTTTATTTGCAATAGTTCCTGCAGGTGAGAAAATTCACAGCAACTGCCAACGCATCGTAATGAATTCAGTGCATTTTTGTAAATTTTGCAGTTTTAAAACCAGCGCTAAAGTGCAAAAATTCAAGCAAGATTTTTTTGCCTTATTCTACCAAGTCCCATGTCAAAGAGACGGACAGACAGACGTGGGCTAAACAGAGAGAAGGATAGACAGAGGGAGATATAGAGACAGAGGTAAAGAGAGGCATACAAACCCGGTGACAATGATTTCCGGGTAGTTGCAGTTGGCGCTGCCCCATTCGCCGCCATGCACCGGCCACTCCTGCGGCGACACACGCACGATAAACCAGCCAATCATGAGACGTATAAATGTCGTCACGTAAGGAAGTCAGTAAGGCACCCAATCTTGCAGGTGCTAGCCGAACAAATGCGCACATCAATCGCTGTTTCGCCGAAACCGCGCCGCTCCGGCAATTAGTTTTACACCTACAACCTGCTAGTGATAATGGACGGCTGACCGTGCGTACCATTTCCACTAAACGCCGCTACGTTACGTGACTTCGCGGCTGCTGCATTGACAACAACTAAATAGCGGGCAGTAAAAAACAGACTGCAATTTTTCAATGGTTATTCATACGCCTTATTTACACTTACTGACTAAGCGCGAATTTGCATTTTTATTTGGTTTGTTACTTTGATTATTTGTTTTTTATAACGTATCAATTTTAAAATAACAGCAATGGACAAAATTACAGGCGTTACAACATCGCTCTACAAAACTTCAGCAGGCTTTTTCCCTCGGCCACGACAATATAGGGGCCTACATAATTATACGTACTATAATACAGTCATGATACAAAAACCTAATAGTGTAAAATGCTGCGCACATTTAATAACTGTGTTTTTTTCGGTGACATGTTTTTGGTTATTTGTTAGCTTTTCCAAACCATCTTAAAGCAGCGCATACTCTAGGCGCCATCTCAAACAGAAACAGTTTCTACATAAGTTTACTTATTCTTTGAGACGTACTAGCACTGCGAGCATGCACTTTCAAAATTAGTTACAGTTAACGCGCTATATAACTTACCTTCTTACTTGGTTTTGTATCATCTCAATATTACTATACACTGTACTGCAGGAATAGATATAAACGTGAAAAGAAAAAAAACAGAAAACTGTTTCCTGACCTTTTCGCTGTATCCGGTCTTTGGTTTAGACTTGGAGCCGACAGAATAATAAGCTGGTATGAGGTCGGGCGGACAGTCGGCGAAATATAGGCACGAAGTCACCGGCGAGTCGTGAATGTCCATCGGATACGGGTTCTCGTAGCACGGGTACCTGCATTACATCAACACCCGCGTTGATTCCAGTCCAGACTACTTTTTACTGTACAAGCAAAACGAAGTGAAGAGTTTGCGCCATATTAGCTGTTTATCAATATTAAAACCACGCTGATATTTTTGCAGTCTTATACGCGTCTTAATTTAGCCGGACAAGTCAACCACGAATTGAAAATGTAAATATTAATAAAACTGAAGAAAACTTATCTTTCTGTCAAACGTTGTAAACAAACATTTAGCTTTAGAGTGAGTAACGAAACAGCAGAATATTCTACTTTGCAGGCATAACTTCTAGTAATTATTGTCAGTAGTAGGAGAAATAGTATGAGAAAAGTTTACCCTTGCGAGGTTAAGTCAACGACTACAAGATCGTTCTGTAGCAAGACGGCGATCGAATGAGGGTCTTGAAAGTCTGCAACGACAATAACAAGAAAAACAGTTTGAAAATAAAACAAAAATGGCAAAATAACATTAAATAACTACTGCGATTAAAATTCATCCAGCATGTAGGCCTATATTCTTTCTTTAACAATATATTCGCAAAAGTCCAAAGAGCAACTGCGCACAGCGTAAACACAACCAAATCGGGAAACGCGTTTTCTTCGTCTGCGGTCTAAATGTAGGCCACTAGTTAGAACTACACGTATCCTACATTCCTTTCCATCAGAAACCTTCATTCTGCGTCGGCTTTTCGCAAAGGTCTAAAGACTTATTTATTTTCGCAACTGTAAACAATATATTGCACTACCTCTCTTAGTGACTATAACGCTTGATAATAATAATGATAATGAAAATGAAAACCGTCAATATTCCGTCGACAACGACAACGAACATAAATGTGTATAGGCCTATGTTTCATCACAGTCTAGACTCTAAGAGTGTATTATGCAAGTGTAAAGACATAACAGACTCTAGACCGTTGAAACGTGCTTATTTCATGGCCATGATCGACGGCGTGTTCTGCATGAGACGTGCGTGCGATAAACATACTCGAGACGTGTTTCAATCTTCACTCTTGACTAAAGTGAGATTACGGGTGGATATAACAGTCCAGTCACTGTGGTGAGGCACAGAAGGAAGACGTAGAACATGAAATAATATATTGATAAGAAATGTATACACTGCATACCGCTGTTCCAAGGAGTGGAGCTGAGCGTGACGAAATCGACCACTTCGTGTTCCATCTCTAACACGGTCATGTTATTTCCTTTCATTACCGTCAGGCTGGGTACAGTGCTTAGTCGGGGGTCGGCCGGTGTACCGCCGCTGAATATTATATACGCTTCACTGACACAAACAATATACCACACAATACTCACAAATTGCAATTATTATGCGGCCGACCTAAAAAAGAGCGTTACGGGTCTTTTCTATCCGTCTCTCGGTTCGTCCGTCCGTCTATCATTCTCGTGGGTAACAAAAGACGTAGAAAAACCAAAACTGCTGTAAACGTTCACCTCGACAGCACTAATCAGTATGCCAATTGTCGGCTGAACAAAAAATCACGGTTAGGGTTAGGCCTACTGTTACAGTCATTCTGTGAATTATAGTAGACTAGGCAGACCGTTCGCAGAATAATCGACTCGACTGGGTCAACGTACAGTCTATTCTGCGCGTCAAATGCGCATTTATGCCCATTTATGCCGCTTATCAGCGAAGAAGTTATGTTTGTCCGTCCCTCCGACGAAATATCAAACACCAGATAAAACAGACTATACGAGTAGTAATAAACAAACAAAAAAAACAATAAAATGACAAACAACAGGCAGAAAGTCATTTACTTACTATCGCAAAAAATACCACTTCAATAACTTCAAAACTGATTACAAAAGTTACACCAAGACATAAGCTATTGTTTTTAACTACTCGTACAACAAAACACACGTGTCAAGATTCAAAACTAGCATCAAAGTTAAACAGTGCATTACTGAAAAATTTAGGAAAATATCCGAGATTTTTTCGGAAGCATCGTTCTACATAAGCGCTGCTGAACGAACGGTTGAACAGGACAGCAGGCAAATGGCAGACAGGGATAAAACCAGACTGCCGCGCGGCTGCTGCCGTTAGTCTCAGGAAAGTGAAAGACTGCGTGTATGCGACGTAGTAAATTGGTGACCACCAGCAGCAGGGAGGAGATAGGGGAGACAACGAGAGTGGGGATGACGGAAGCTGGTCGACCCGGCATACCTGTTGCGAACAGTGCGGTAGTCGATCTTCGTTATGGCGCGACATGTCTCCGGCTTTCCGTCTTTGCCAAGTTTCGCTACCACAAACACAACATACACATAGAGCTATACATAGCAACACGTCACAGCAGGGCCCACCGACAACATCAACTAATTACTGCTGCCAGCCACTAGCAGACATAGCACTTCGTTTCGAAGGGTTCGCCCCTCCGTCTTCAATTATTCTTCTCCCTATTTCCCTCCTTTCATCTCCCTATTTTCTCGTCTCGTCCACGCTTGTCCACATAGAATTTTTTTTTCTGAGGACTCAAGTACGACCGGGAAGTTGAATGTCATATTTCGCAGCGAGTAACCTGTGAAATTTCGTGCCAGTGCCGATAACATGGCAGTCAAGGTCAAGACAAAGTCAAACTCGTGCCATTTGCTCAACAATCAGCATAAACCATAAAAATATACAAACGAAAATACGAACTGCTATTTGTCAAGTGGACAATGCAACAAAAAATAGACAGAACTGATAACATGATAAAAAGCTATAGTGCAAACAAAGTCCAGGGACACATAGACAGGAGAGTAAACTCAAAATGTTCCTACTTATGTCAGTAAGGACTCCATACACAAAAGAGCACGTGAGACATAATAAGGAGCATAGCTGCACAGACGACAGTTAAAACATGCCATTCCAAGGCCGTAGCTAAAACCAAATAGCGTCAGTATTGATGCTATTTCCTAAAACCGTCATCTAACGAAGTCTATAGCTCTGGGCGTCAAGACCAAGGCCGAGTCTCAGGCACCAAAGCCTTGGCCTTGGTCCGAATGCTCAAAGATATAGGAGGCACACGGCTGATTGGACGAGAGTTGGTGAATCTGTTAATAGCGCCGCTGCTGCAGCACTTTAGACATACTTGATACAAAGACGCATTACGACCACATTTAGAGCGCGCGTAGCATGTATACTTCGACAGATAGATTACACAACACTTTTACCTGCAGCCGTTCATTCACTGTGACACTAGCGCAGAGACACAACATAAATAGACAGAGAGAGGCATGTGCATGTGCGGAGAGAGACAGAGACAAAGCTAGAAAAAGAAGGACAGAAAAAACAAACACAGGGAAAAGAGAGTTTTCTATCAACAAATGGATGGAGAAACAACGACCTGTAGGAATCGTACAACTGTACTATAATATAAAAGCAAATTTTGTATCGGAGTTGTATGGCACTCGTGCAAGCCCCACTAGCTGCGCCCTAACGACAAACAAGTAATTAAGCAGCTGATTACCGTGCGGCATCATGTAACTCTGAGGCTGCTGCGGTACTTTGAAGTTCCAGATTGTGACGCTGCCGTCTCCGTGACTGCATACGAACTGTTTGCCTTCGTGATGCCAACAGATCGAACGCAGCGACTGAACACGAATTCATCAGTCAACCATTTTTTGTGTGTTTTATGGTGCGTTTAGTTGTAAACATGTGTGTCGGTGTGTTCTGTATACTATTTACTTTCTCACTTACTTACCAGCAATTTTTGTTCGGCCACAATACAAATCTTGCCCGTCTGGCTGTCGGTCCCGTTCGGAATTCTAACTTGAAGCCAAAAAAGAGAGAGCGAAAATTGGGTCTCTATTTCCCGGGCAAAAATTAACCAGCGTGTCATTTTTCACCTCAAAAAATCAAAGGTCAGCGTTAAGGTTAGAACTGTGTAGTGCAATATACAGCCAGGCGGACGGACAGCCGCACATTGTCGGCACTGGGCCGACATCTGCGCTTGTTTCATCCGTCATAGCAACTACACATACGTCGGTAAAAAGCAGACAAGCATGTCGCCTGTAAAAGGACAGTGAATCTGCTTTTACTACTGCCCGTAAAAAATCCAACAGAACGGTCTTGCATACAAAACGGCGCGGCAAGCACTTACGGGATGTGCACATGTACGATAAAATACAATAAAATTGCAATAAAAACAACTGGAAGCGGTCGCCGTCGACTTTGTTTGTTGCAGGGATTTGCACAATAACAATGCACTGCTATTGCAATCCAATGAAATATAAATCGTTTTACTCATATGAAACCTAATTAATGCAGAAATTACAGAAAATATTAGTCAACAGTCCAAATATAAGGTAAATAATTCATGTAGGCCTATCTCTATACGCAACAGACGACAGAAACGCGGAAGTGAGCCCGCATATTAAAATCGACATAAATGTACACACATTAGCCTTAATCGTTCAGTTCGTTAGGACATAGGCGCTGTTATGCGCAAATTTGTAAAATAAAAATGTAAAAATACTTTAAGATGTGTTTCAATGTTCTGTTACGCGACCGTTCTAAATTAGCCTGCATTTGCGGGTCATGCACAGCCTATCCGTCCGTCTCTCCAGTATGAGCTCTTAAGTCAAAAACAAAACGGTGTAGATTAACCAAAATCGGTGTAAACGTTCCCTGAGCAAAATTGACCTAAGCGCCAATTATCAGTTTAAAAAGTCAAAAATCATGGTTGGAGATAACGGTTACGAAGTGAAGCTGGTAAGTATATGTATACAGACATTATGCCATTATCACAGGCTGAACGGTAGTTCTAGCCCTGTGTTAACGGCGACTTCTCTTTCTTATGGGAAAGCCAAAAATTCGACCCCCCACAGAATCAAAACCCCTGATCTGATTGAGATAAAATTTGGCACGGTTGATTATGTCGGCGAGATAACCCCTCACGCAA
>Ga0209671_1005951_pt1 | contig 12428 bp, 10 predicted proteins | sample WorMetHERISLAND2_2_FD_187401 | JGI IMG/M metagenome (GOLD analysis project Ga0209671, IMG submission 187401) | Marine gutless worms symbiont microbial communities from Max Planck institute for Marine Microbiology, Germany - Olavius geniculatus... | ecosystem: Host-associated > Annelida >...
AAGGATCAACAGTATTGACATTCCCAAAATCCACATTCTGTTTATACACGATTGCACAACGATGCACACTACCATGATCTGGGGTTTCACTCGGATTTTGTTTACACAGTACCTCGTCATACCCAGGGGGCCAAAGGAGTCAGACAGACATGGTGTGTTGAAAAAAAGGTTGGTCACTGGCAATGATAACTACACATATCTAAGAACAAAACCTAGGTAGACAATCTTGCAAACCTGCTGCAGGGAATTTGTGAGAAGCCTCAAAGTTTGCTCATTCCCACGAAGTAAAAACTACAAATTCTATAGCATATACAAACCCAACGTAGGGCCTACAACAAAAAAAAACAAGAAACGTATGCACGATGGCCTATCAAAGACTAAAAACTTTTTTTCACTGTAGCCGAGTACACTTGAGAGAAAGTCATCAATATGAAATTTAATTTATCTCAAGTTCACTGGATTGCGCATTTGTGCATTACCTTGAAGTGTAATAGAAACCAGTTCAAAGCACCAGCATTAGCATCACATCACTTTAACATAATAAAATATTTGTGTAAAAAACTGTTCAGTTTATATACAGTGTAAGGATGACATCGTGGTTGTAGATAACAATATTTAAAGATTAGTTCTTTTTTGTGTACGATAAAGTGTTTTACTCAATAACAGCAAGAGAAATAATATTGGAATGGGATAAAACTGCTTGCAGGTTCGTTTTTTCTTACTGGACTTGGACTTGGACTTGGACTTGCCTTTTTTGAAGAGGACTTGGACTCGGACTTGGACTTGCCCGTTTAAAGTGGACTTGGACTTGGACTTGAGGATAGAGGACTTGGACTTGGCTGTTGCTGGACTTGTTACAAGTCTGTCTGTAACCGACAGCAATCCGTCCAGCATAATGGCTGTAAATGACTCCGTATCCCCCTCCCTCACTCTTCTCGTATTGTCTCCAGCATCATCAAGCACCACTTCTTCAATCTTGACAATGCATGACGAGAAAACTGGAGTTGGTGGGCTACTACAACAACCTATTGGGAAAGCGACATACATGTAATTAGAGTCACCTAATCTTCACATAAACTTTACATGATAATGAATGCATGTATTCTCAAAACTTGTGCAAACCAAAGATGATAAATTCGTCCAGCATCACTGCACACAGTTTACCTTCTTGCAACGTACTTCTAATGTAAACAAATGAGCACATACAGTAAACTGACGTACCTAAGACGCGAGCGTGAAATACCAATTTAAGCATTTTGGACGGGTCTGTTGAGTCAGCTATAACTAATTCTTCATGCAATAGCTTCTCTTTGTATGCCTTGAAGTCAATCAGAAGCTGGTGACCTTCACCTGTTTAGTAACAAGCACACACCAATACACATATATATGTACATCAGATACATACATACACTTAATTTGCCGACAAAAAAAGTAAAGTAAAAGGTGCACGTAAGAGTGCATATTTCCACCAAGCAAACTAACAACGAACACACACACGGAATGACGGACACACGGAAAGACAGATACACACACAGACGGACAGAATGACTAATCTCATGATCTCCTCCAATGTTCACTATGTTCACAGTTGGTGGACAAAATAATGCAAATACACAAAACCCATCAATGAGCTGGATAGCCAGGCACATGTAAACAAGCAAATAAATGAAAACTGCCAGTCAATAAAATGAATCTGCTATTAACATTAACATTAATGAAGCCACAAATATCACACAGTTCTCGTAATGTAACTGTGTCCAGATGACTGTTTATCAAACAGGTCCTAGTTATCTTCACTAGATGCATATACATATATATATATATATATAGAGAATTCAGAACACATTATGTATCTACAGCACACAGATCTACCAGGCTGTGCCATAACCAGCTATTCATAATTCATTTTACATTTATGCTTCATACATTTTATACACAACATCAAAGTTTGCTGCTGTTGGGAGACATAACAACACCTCGAGTAATTTAATAACTCTGGCAAAAAATGATCAAACAAAGCCTAAAAGTAGCAGTATATGAACTAATTGAAAACAACTTACCATCATCTGTCGGAACAGCTTCGAGAATGTTGACATGGAGATTCTGCAATGGGTCAAACTTCACATCTTCGCTCAACTTGTCTTTGATGACTAACTGCACCTGGTAGTGATGGTGTACCTGCAGAAATCCTAGATGGATATCAAGCTGATTATCACCAACTGGGCTTATCACAATCTCAGCATCGTGAGCTTGAACCTGGTCAGCTGGGAAGTGGACATGATGAATGTCATCTGAGCCTTCTGAGCCTATCAACACACATACACTGTAGGCCATAAAAAACGTGGCACTTTACTTTTGTCCATACCTTCACCAATTATTGACCGATTTAAAAAATTTTTCCAATGGCACACTCTGTGGACAATTTGCAATAATGTGATTATTATATACCCTACCACACGGTAAATGTGTTTCTACACTACCTTGTAAAACATAAATGTAAGAAAACTTAACAATAATAACAAACATTTAAGTAAATGAAAAAAACACTTCAGACCAACATTGCAGTGAATGATCCGTATGACACTAGACTGTGTTAGACTTACACAGTCTAGTGTTTATACAGATCCTTCACCGCCATGTTGATCTTAAGTGTTTTTTTTTTCAATTTTATCAAAATGCTTGTTCATTATTATCGTTATACATGCATTTTTCATTCATATTTTGCAAGGTAGTACAGAGATGCATTTAATAAGTGGTAGGATAATGGGGATATATAAATCACATTATTCCAAATTGTCCGGTAAATGTGACAGTGAAAAAATTTTAAAAATCGGTCATTAATTGGCGAAGATATGGACAAAAGTAAAGTATCACTTCTTTGTGGCCCACCATGTATAATAGTAGTAGCAATGGCTAAAATTTATCAAAGTTCTGTCAACTACTTCATCTAATCAAAGCAAGATGAAATATACAGAAAATGAGGTAACTAAATCAAGACGATAAGGCCCACAGTTTTCGGCGGAAAATTCTGCCACATAACGTGGGCCAGTTTGCAAAATTCCGGAACACCACAACAAAATCTTCCAAATTCCTAGACAAAATCCGAGTAGGGTTAGGATTCTCAGCGAAACAGAGATGACTCATGGCATTGCACTTAATATATTAAATGCTGACACTGACATTGCTGACGATGACATATCTCTGCCGAAAGTAATCTATTATCAGTCATTTTATAACATATGTCATCAATAATCAGTACAGGCTGTACAGCATACAGTTATAAAATTTGTCAAACAAACAGCATGCTAGCATGTACGCTAATGTTAATCTGCCATTGTATAGTGCAACAGTGCACTATAAGCATAAACACTAGCTGTGCTAAAACCAGCAGGGGACCCTGTAGGTGTACATCATTCAGCATCATTATGTGCCCTCCCTCTGAGCTATGCTGAGCACAGCAGTGTACAGGCATCAGTAGTCCAGACCCATGTCAGAAGTCAGAACCGGATTCACCCAGTCAGGAAAATGCAGTCTCAACAGCATAGCATGGCATGCATGACAATAGATGTAATAAATCACGAACAGAAAATCACAGGTGCATAGTAACACTGTTAACTACCACATATTATGACCTTGAGTGTCATTCAAGGTCGTTCACTGTCGTACGAAAATGAAATAGTAGTGATGTCTTAGAAATGGTGTAAGCCAGAAGCCACTATAAAATAAAAGATTATAAAAGCTTGCTGAAAATAATACATTCAACTGATGAGCTGAAACGATTATCAGAGATTATTCCATTAAGTGGCTACATTTTCAAGTATAATGTTGCAAAAATGCAGAATAAATAGCATTTAATTTTACTCACATTCTAAATACAGGTTCATTTTTTAAAATTCCGAACAGCCGAACAAAAAAATCAATACCTATTGAAACTCATTATGAATAATGGAGTAAGTTATTGAGATTTTACTTCTCAACTAATTGTGTACAATAAATGTCATAAAAAATCAAGACAACAAACCAACAAAAATTAAGTTTAAAGTATAAACTGAAGTGCATATGGCCAATGCATACATTGGTTATTTCATCAAAGTCAATTTTTAGTCATTATTATTCAAAGAAACAGTTCCAAACTAATTCATAAAGTCTGACAGAATTGCATCAACCAGAATGTCGACGAAAGCATTATATAATATACGTTACTACACAGTGATTACACAACTTATGAAATTTTATGTATAGTAGGTATATTATTACACCCGACAACTAGGCCGGTGACTGTTACTCATTCAGTAAGTGGCACGTACGGCCATGGTAATTATCGGCACAGTGAAACTGCCGGTGTTCAAACAACCATTACTAAACGCATAATTATGCATTACCGTTTTTAGATTCAGCCATTATGAATCATTCAGTCTGTTATTTAATTCTAATATTTACTCGTTCGCAAAATAACATAAACAAAAATAGCAAAGAATATTGATATTCAAAAAAATTTTAATACAACACATCTTGACATTACATGGAAGCAGGCAAATGACTAGCTACCGTTCACGTACTCGCGTTCTGTTCCAGTTTACAACTTTATATTTTATAAAACTTTAACCCTTTAATTTGGTTGTGTTAATAAATCATTTAGATAATATGCATTTCTTCGTGATGATGGGTTTAAACCATTTCTAGAACTTAGAAGATAGGACTTTTACTTTGCTCAAGTTGCTTTGTTAAGACGTAGGCCTATCTAGGCCTATACCTGAGGCGCGTTTCGCACTTTTTATTTCTCTGGTAATCTGAGATTCTCTGAGAATATCTAAGATACTGCGTAGAATTTGCGTTTCGCACCTGCCTTTTTTCTGAGATTCTCAGAGAATCTCTGTAAATCTCAGAGAAGTAAAAAAAGTGCGAAACGCGCCTCTGGAGTCCTGGACCGATAGACGCCAAAGCGTGAGTGTTACGAAAAAATCATAAATACAGTACAAAACACACAAAAACCGAAAAGTGATTACAACAGAAAAAAGACATAGGGCCTAACGTGACAAGTGTCAAGTAGGCCTTTAGCTGCATAGCTTACTTGAAGTTTTTGTTGGAAAAATTCTATTTTCGGTGGAATTGTTATAGCAGTCCGCAGTCTCAGCACGCAGGGCGATATATGCTACATCTGAAACTTAATAATTATTGTTTCTGTCATTAGACGTCGCTTTATAAAAAAAATGTCGTCTAGGCTTATCTCTGTCGATGTGTTAAGCACCTTTCAGGTACGGAGTCTACGCTACTTTAAGAGTAGTCTTAGTCTTACATCTCGTTCACACGATGAATTCGGCTCGTAGAGCCATCTTTTCAAGGCTCAAGTGAGCTTCGTGAATGCTTAATGCTTGCAATATGAAACACGTTTGAAAACTCAAGCATTCATCGAGTTGGCTGGACGAGTTGGCTCGTGGTACGAGTATTTAGACTTTGGTATCGTCATTCCGCGGGCGGAAGAGTAACGTGAATGTGGCGGGAGGCAACGACAGCTTACCCGTCGGATCATTTGTGTCGCCGACTAAAGCCGTGGCTACACACACCGGTTTCCTCGTCCGATGTGTTGTCCGAGCTTCCCGGACCAAAAATCGGACGACACGGACGACACGTCTGACAACGCGTTCGATTTCCTCGTCCCATGTTCTGATGGGAATCTGTTGACTAACAGGCAAAAAACCTTGTCCGAGGAAATCGGACAGCACAGAATAAGAATACACATTCCGTCCGATTTGCTCGGACGAGGTTTTTAAACCTCGGAAGGCTCGGCGACGTCGGACAACACTTCGAACGAAAAAATCGGTGCGAGTAGCCACGGCATAACTGGGCCTATATATTGATCGAGGTTATGTCCCAACGCCCGTTGAATAGTCGAGTAACTGTGGCTGACCTTCTTGCTTTACTGTAAGGTAGCTTGTTTGACAGTTACAAGACAGTTTCTATAGAATTTTCCTCGATTTTATTACAGCGATATTAACCGAAAAGAAGTGCGTCAATCAACTGTCAGAAAGCCTAGTAGCCTAAGTGACGTCAAGAGACGTGGATCTTTCGGGCCTAACTGAACTTGGGTCGCAGCGATTTCCTGGCTACAGGCTGTAGCCTAAAAAATGTAAACACACTCTTAGGCTCCATCTCCAGGCCAGCACGAGACTCAGAAGAAGCCTTTTAAGGAGCTACGACGATACCGTTTGTAGCCTTAGTCTACTGCTACTTAATATTCAATTTCTTCCTCAGGCTACCACCCAGGAACTAAGTTTAGCTATGACCTTCACCTTAGCAAAGCTTAAACAGCTAGGGAAAGTCCAGTGTTGATATATTTATAAGTAACTGACGTCCCAACAGCCAGGACGCCTCGCTATACCAACCCTCCAGCACCAAACGACCTTTGAGAATACTTTTCCTACAATAACAGCAACCGATTAGCTATTCGTTAAATTAGCTTCCCTCCATTACAACGAATTAATCAGCCCGAATAGACGCACAATTCATTTATGTTTTAATTGGCGATAAGCTATAACGACAATAACGAGACATAACAGTACAATAATTATGCGCGGTACAAAATATTGATCATCAAAATTCATAGCGGACAGACACACTAAAATAGCACGCATATATAATACAAATAACAATAGCCAAAACGATTCCGCGAAAAATTTTGTCACTTGGCAAGTTGGAAAAGCTACATGTAAAAATTGCTAGGCCTACTGAAAACATTAGTGATGTCTGTCAGCCAATGTCGTTGCCAGTGACCTTCAGTGACCTTTAAAGCATAACCTCTCCATGCAGCTCCCAGACTGAGTGGCGTCGTGAATTAAAAAGATTATGGGGCAAGAAGTTTTCCCACAGACAGCTGCAAATTTCGCACAAGGAAAAAAAAACGTCTGCAAATAGAAGACTTCGAGCACACACGTTGTATTTATCTGCGACGACGCCAATTAGTTAGCGATAATTAGACCATAGAAAAATACAACACAATATCTACAAAGCAAATTACAGCAAAAAGACAACAATCATCACCTATGCTATCATCACCTATTCAAACAAAAAGACATTGTTCAGTATTATTTTTTCAAGCTATTAATTTATAAACAAATATTTTTATATCCAGCTAACGGTAAGAGATAAAAACATCGTACATACGTAACAGTATAAAACAAAACACATATAGAAAATTATATCAAATAGCGTCTGTATCGATAAATTTCAGCGGCGTCAGAAGTTAAACAAGAAATTTGAGTAATGCTCACGAGACGCGCGAAAGCATATAGCAATTCCTATTCCCAAATTGCCTTGATTTATCTTCAGCCACTTCGTCGCAATTTACTCTTGAAGTGCGCGGCGCTGCCGAAAATTGCAAAAAAAAATAAACCCGTTATTTTTGGAGTTCAGGATCTTTCGTAGTCATCGATGTTGATACGACTAAAAAGTTCGTCACGAGGACTTGTTGTGAGAGGCAGCATATCCATGCTTATCTGCAACCGTTTTCACGGTAGATTTGCCAACAACGGTAAAATAACGACTTTTAGGGGTTCCGCTTTGACGCCCTCGTGCGCAGGTTTCCTTGAACCTAAAAGGTCGAGACTTGGACCGTTGAAATCTAGGCCTACGTTCAATGCTGAAAATTTCATATGCAGCTTGTCTTGATCTATCTGTAGTGAATTCGGCGCAATTCGCTTTTAAAATGTGTCTCGCAGCCTAAAATCGCCAAAAATTTATTTTAAAAACCCCTATTTCGGCGTTCAAGGTCATCCATGGTCATTGAATTCGGTGGCAATCGAGAGCCAGTGTACGACTTCCTATTAGTGATTAATAGTAACCTAGGCCCTATCTCGCACCGTTATTGAGATACGGCGACTTACCGGCTAAAAATCGCAAAGAGGGTTTAGCAAATTAGCATCTTCGTTCGGGGTAACCCTCTTCGAATTTATGAAAAAGCTTTACGGTTCCTAAAACTAAAGTTTTCCAAGCAGTTAATGTTAAAGATTTGGTGATCCTAGCTTGCACCGTTTTTGACTGATTCACCCGTATGACGGACGGACAGACAGAATTGCGATGGCTAAGACGCGCTAAAGCAGTAGCTGCTTTCGCGCGTAAAAATAGAATGGACAAAAAATTGCTATTTCCGACAGAGTGAACATTAAGCCTGTGTGTGCTCAGAGTTTTAATTTTGTCCCTAAATTGTGCAGAAATAATATTTAACCCAATTTTAACAAAAATTCTCTAACAAGAAGAAAATTTTCCGACAGACTAATTGTCTGTCCAATGCAATGCATAGCATTGGACAGAGTATAAAATCACCTGAGTGTCCGTGCGTCCGTCCGTGCGTCCAACTTTTCTTAAGCTCTCTTCCTTCCACCTTCCCTTTCCCCTTTCCTTTGTTCTCCTTTTCTTTCTTCTTCCCCTTCCACTTTCCCTTCCCCTTCCATTTCCCTTCCCCTTTTTCTTTCTTTCCTCCTTCCCCTTTTCTTTTTCCTTCCCCTTTCCCGTTCCCCATTCTTCCCCTTCCACTTTCCCTTCCTTTCACCTTCTCCTTTTCTTTTTCCTTCCCTTTTCCCTTTTTTCCTTTTACTTTCCCTCCCCCTTTTCTTTCCTTTTCCCCTTCTGCTTTTCCTTCCCTTTTCCTTTTTCTCTTTCTCTTTTTCCCTTTCTCTTCCCTTTTCCCTTATCCTTTCTATTACCTTCCCTTTCCCTTCCTCTTCCCCTCACCTTTTCCTTTTTCTTTCTTTTCCCCTTCCACTTTCCCTTTTCTTCCCCTTCCCCTTTCTTGGACCATAGACCACCCATAAGAAGTCGACTTCCGGGAGTCGAACAGTCACGTGACCGATGACGTCACGTGACCCCAAAAGGTCAAGTTCGTAACACCATTATCTTTGGGGCGCCCTATCTTCACAACGGTGCAAGATAGACGCATGGTGACGATAGACCATTTATAGTAAAGCCCTGGTGACTAATAGAATGGTCTCGTGACTGACAGTATTTATTGTTTTGTTATAATAATAGCAATAATAATAATAATAATAGCGAAGAATGTCAGTAACATTGCTGCTTTACAATTTAAAATTAAACTTTTTGATGTTTTTCTACCAGTCTAAGCAGCTCACTGAATTCCTAAATCAACAATTAAATTTTGTCCCAAAATTCGTTGCCATGGCAGCAGGAGTCGTCAGGAGAGAATGCACATGACACCATCGGATAGCACTGGCCCGAAAATAGGGAGTAGGTAAAAACAGGTAGCAATTATCTTTCACGGGGACCGAGTTATACCGCTTTGAAATCTCCATTGACTGTAATGCAAAATTTTGCAACTTTTGAATGAAACTTTTTGGGCCCCGAATCACTGTATAAAATTTCATCAAAATCAAATCAAATTGCGGCCGTAGGAGTGTTTACAGACAGACTCACAGAATGACAGACAGACGCAAGTGATTTTATAATCTGTCCCTTGCTATGCTATAGCAATGGGACAGATAGGCCTGGGCCTAATTATTGGAGCCAGACTGAAAGACAAGAGTATCCGGAGATCGCGTCACATATTATAAGCAAGTCATATATCGCAAAAGATGCAAAACAAAGACATATGATTACTACTATCGAGCAATATTAAGAAATCGCACACACTGTCCACTACAGGTGAGCACCGATGATGACCTTAAATAATGACCTTAAATAATTAAATAATTAAATAATGACCTTAAATAACGTCATTTAGACGTTTTCGTACTCTAAATTTGTAACAAAAGTTAATATATATAAACCTAATAGTAACAAACGAGAAATCCGAGCTAATGCTCATGAGACGCGCGAGAGCGCACAGCAGTTCCTGTTCGCCGATAATTTTGGTCTAGGCCTATGTCCATCCATTTTGTCTCAGTTCACCATGCTCAGTATTCTGCAGCCGAAGATCACAAAAATTCACTAAAACCCTATTTTTGGGGTTAAAGATCATTGAAGATTACTGATGATAATAGCACTAATAACACGTTACCACTGCTTGTTATGATAAGTAGCACGTATATGCTTATCTGCAAGTGTTTTCACGCTAGACAAGCGAATAGCGCAAAAATCACCACTTTTTAATGGGGTACCCATATTTGACACCCGCGTGCGTCGGCCTCGTTGAACTCAGAAAATTGGAACCTAGACCGCTAAAATCTACGTTCAATGTTAAAAATTTCATTCGCAGGTTGTCTTGGTCTATCTCCCGCCATTTCGCCGCAATTCACTCTTGAAATGTGCGTCGCAGTCCAAAATCGCGAAAAATCTACTAAACGCCTTATTATGAAAGTTCAAGGTCATTCAAGATTATCGATCGTGACATTTCTAAGAAGCTCGTCGCCATCGCTTGTTATGATAAGCGGCATGTCTGTACCTGTTTGCAACCATTTTCACGGCAGACGAGCCAATAGTGGCAAAATAACGTTTTTTAGGGTGGGTGCCCCCTTTTCTCCCCTCGTTTGTAATAACTCCCTAAACCCAGCAGCGTGAAATTTTGTCACAAAATACTAGAGACCTTAGGCTGTCATGCAGTGAAAACGTAAAATTTCTACTTTATTTGGTCTTGGAACGGTACCGGGACGTGACAGACAGACAGACACAAGACACCAAGACAGAATCACCATAGCCAATACGCGCTTATGCGAGCTCTCGCGCGTAAAATCTATCCTCCAAATAGACCAATACTGGACATAACTGAAATTTAATATGAAGCAAAAAGAACATGTACATATAATAAAAAAGTGCCAACCAAAAAACCGTTTTGTCTGTCATTTTTAATGTATATCGAACTGCTGACATTTCTAAAGAATATGCTGTATCGGGCCTTTTCTGGGAGACAACTGAGCTTTTTGTTCAGAGCTTTTACTGCTGCTATGCGAATACACGTAAGACTGGCTGATTATGCGTCTATAATAAGAATTTGTTCAAAGAATTACTTATAGGGTGTTTACATGATCCAGCAAACGTCCAGCATTAGCACGTGTATTTTGAATACATTTGCTGGAAGTTTGCTGGACGTTTGCTGGATCGTGTAAACACCCCATTAACGAAAGCACAGTAAGCAGCGTTATAGCACATTCTAGCCTACGTACCTGCACTAGTTCTTGTAGCCAATACTTGCGCTATAAACTTTTCTGATATGTTTGCTACTGCCGTATACGTTCTATAGGCTAAGCTTCATTAAGTCTGATATACGTAGCGATAGATGTAACAGACGATGTAGACACAGACTGACACGAAAAAACACTGCTATAAAACTGTTAACGTGTAAAATTATATACGACAAAATAGAGTATCTCGTCCGATAGAAATTGTAGAGACACATGCGTGCATGCCACGTAATGCAGTGGACTTGTACTACAACTTCCAGCTGTAGACTTTACGAAACCTGATGCAACTGCTGTTTGTTGTCCAACTATTCTTCGTGGATTTGCTGTACAGCGTGTTGGACAGGTTATGTGACGATAATCCGAAAGTTGCATAGTCCGAAGGTGTATGCTGCAACACGCATTTTCGCTAACTCTGACCCTCATCCTAACCCAAACTTTTTTCTTAGTTGAGAGAAAATGTGGTGATTGTGTCAACGTCTGTGGAAGTGTATAGGGAAAAAACCGTAAAACGTTTGGACTATCGAACTGTCCCCGTTACGCGACAAATCGAGGACGGTGGAGCTCGGGTTTGAGACATCATGACATCAGCACCAGACTTCGTCGTCGTCGCTGTCAGAGTTCGGCATCGACTTGGAGCGAGATAGTCGGCGGGGTCGTGAGGTGGACGTAGACATCAAGAGCAGGCTGCGTGTAGCTGAGTCGCCACGCGGCAGACTGTCCACGTACGGCAGTCGACGCTTACCACCGCTATTGCTAACACCGGTCTCGTCCCATCGCCAGTCGTCCGTCTCCGTGTCTGGCGTCTCCCTCGTTGTTCTTGCTCTTTATTCTCTTTTCGCCAAACGCCGTCAGTTATCAGGGCTGAAGATGTCAGCCGCCATGCTGCGATTGCCAGTCGTCTGTCTCCAAAGCGTCAGCGTCAGCGTCTACCGTCGTCCGTGGGTCGTCAAACGTCCGACGTCGAAGTGCCGCCTCTATCCCGTGGTGGTCGCTGTCTCGTCGTGATGCGCTCATCGTGGTAGTCTCATGGTGATAGTCTCGTCGTTGTGTTTCGTCGTGGCGGTCTTGTCGCGGCGGTCTCGTCATGACGGTCTCGAGGTGGTCGCTGCCTCGTCGGCCGAGCAGCCGGTGGCGTGCGGCGGCCTCCCAGTCGTCGGGGAAGCTACGGCGTGACGCAGGACTGGATCTCGCCTCATCCTCGTCCTCGTCCCGCTCGTCGTCCGACTCAGAGCTCGTCGACGAGACCCGCGGCGGCGGGGTAGGTGATCCGGCTAGGCGGGGGAAGTTGATGCTGTTCGGGAT
>Ga0209671_1005952_pt1 | contig 12427 bp, 8 predicted proteins | sample WorMetHERISLAND2_2_FD_187401 | JGI IMG/M metagenome (GOLD analysis project Ga0209671, IMG submission 187401) | Marine gutless worms symbiont microbial communities from Max Planck institute for Marine Microbiology, Germany - Olavius geniculatus... | ecosystem: Host-associated > Annelida >...
GGGAAAAGGGGGAAGGGAAAAGGGGGAAGAGGAAAGGTAAGGGAAAGGGGAAGGAAAAGGGGAAGAAAAAGAAGGGAAATGGAAGGTGGAAGGAAGTTAGCTTAAGAAATGTTGGACGCATGGACGCACGCACGGACGAACAGATACTCGGGTGATTTTATACTCTGTCCAATACAGACAATATTGACCAACAGCCAGCTTAAGCCGCTGAGTGAAAGACCTGAACTAATAGCCAAAAATTTGCTAAGTGTAAAGGGACAAAAAGGGAGTACAGCACTGGCAAAATCAAAATAAAAGAACTGAAAATGAAAACCAGTGGCATTGTGGCAGGGGAGGCAACTGACGATGTAAAGTTTTTGGCTGTCGGAAAATTGTTGGAAAATCTTCTTTTCGTCCAAAAGTGCAAAATTTGGGGCTAAAAACAACCATTTTGTGAGAATTTAGGGGCAAAAATAAAATTTTGAGCACCCATAATCTCCTTTGTCAGAAATTTGCAGCAAACTTTGTTGGAAAACTGCAACTTCCTGTCCTGTATACTTTTAAAACCCACAACACTGCTGATAACTGATGAGCTTCATAATCTGACAATTAGTCCAGCAGTCCACGAAGACAGCCTAAAGGTCAGCGAACAGCATCTGGCAATGTTACAGCTTCAACAACTAGCATCGTGCAACCAGACAAAACACAGACAGTGCAGTGACCAGTCAGCATGCCGACGACAACATAAACAGACAGAACAGCAAGTTCAAACAAACACGCTGTTTGTTTTCACTTCCACAGCACCAAAATAGCAAATTAAGCTTCAGTTTTTTTCAGAATTAAACAATCAAAAATACAGCCACAAATAGGCAGAAATCACGAACAAGTTTGGAACAAAACATGGACGATTATACACTATGATAAAATTGCCCGTTTGTCTAGACAGCAACCGACTCACCAAGCACTTCAGTTGTTGCCTGAATAACGCACGTGTACATCGGCCACATCAGCCGCTGTGGATGAGCCTGGAACGCCTTGCGACAACCTTCCTTCACGCAGGATATTAGCTGGCCGGACAACTGACAACGTCGGCCAATGTCTGCCTGCTGCTGCCTGCTGCTGGGCAACGCATCCTCATCAGCATCTTCTGCAGCCCCCGGACCATAAGGATAAGTTACTTGCTCATCACCATCAGATGGCCTATCTTCCACAGCCTCCACACCATTGGGATGGGTTTCGATCAATGAGTCAGCAGATGCCAAGTCATCAGCAGCTAAGACATTTGTCTGAAATGGTTAACAATAATCACAGTTAATTCAGTACTTTATTGAACATCGGTGCATTCACACACTAAACATACCAAAAAAAATCTAGCAGCATTTACACAGCGTGTAAACATGATATATCAGCCATTCAAACTACCACTTCGAGAAGAAATTTTTTTAAAAAATTATTAATTTCACTGCTGTTTGGTCTGGTGACAAGAATAACATCTAGCCTGTAAAACTGTGATCCAACAATACCCGTAAGTTCCCCTCATGATAAACCAGCCGAATGTGAAGCAGTTTGCAAAAAAAATGACAACCATAGATTATAAGCAGTTACACATGTAGTAGTAGTAGAATTGTATTGCTGCACAGCTCAATATCTCAGAAGTATTGGGCCTTAACTGTTTTTAAATCCAAAGAAAGCTGCAAAATATCAACTAAAAACTTCAATACATATTTTGAACATTCAGCGAACAGAACCTGATCAGTCAGGTTAATGTCAGCGATGAACCATTTCTCAATGACGAAGCAGACTCCCATCAGAGGCTCTTCACACAGTGGACCGTTCTGTGTAGCGATCTGAAACCCGCTGACCACTGCGCTGTCGTACTCCCATAAACTGCTCACATTCCGACCCAACCCATCCAATGCACTCCACAACGATGGCCGTTCATAGCCCTCGACTCCGTTCAGCAGAATGTTTGTACCGTTACGACTGAATGACCAGATTCGATCTACCGCAGTCGACCACATCTCATCAGCCATCTCAGCTGCTGCTGCAGTGAACTCGCTCCCTAGTTTCTGCCGAAACTGTTGCAGTTCGGTCGCAACATGTTCGCTCACGCTATGCAACACATCAGACTTATCGGCCAGAGTCACGGCTGATGACAATTTGTTCGCGATCTTGACAAGATGGGCGTGCTGCACTAGTATATGAATGACATCGGATGGCAAAGGCACAGCACGGATATGTACGATGCACTGGTGATTGGCTGTCGTCATGGTGACAGTTTTACACGGCAGCTGCATGAGAAGAGAACTGTCGGCTTGAGGTCTATTCACATCTGTCTCTATTAACTCATTCACTCGGTCGGTCGTCGGCGGTGGAACAATCGTCTCACGCAGCGGCACTATAGGCGCTGACACATCTATGTCAATCCGCGAAAATCTGCACACACGACACATTTGAATGTGATTAATACATAACACACAAGTATATGTCCATGGAACCAATGATTACATTGACACTGAATGGTCTCTTTGAAAAGCTGAAGCAACAATCCAATCCAATCTGGAAAATTTACTAACAGTTTTGAAAGAAATTCTTTGGAGGGATGAGGCATAGCTCAAAAACTAACTGATCAGAATTTGACGACGTTCAGAACAGGATCTGGATCCAGGGTTCCTGGATCTAAACCAGTGATATAATTCTTCTCTTACTCTGCACCACATGGCAGATTTTAACTCCAATCTGGGTGAGTGTCTAGACATTCATAGTTTATTGTTTGTTACTAAGAGACAGTAAGCTGTGACGAAAACACAAAATTCAATCAAAATGAAATGTCAAAAAGTCAACAAAACACAAATCCAGAATCAGTTATGTGCAGTTGATGACAAAAATAATGAACTTCTTTCTAACTATCAATCTGAATTTTATGAGGATTCGCTATGAAGATTCTTACTAAAACTATAGATAACAGTGATTCTTTTTGAGCATTAGTAATAACTTTTAATGTGATTTTTATCACACAATAACTGATGAAAACGAATCTTGCCTAAGTCGGAGGTCATCAAGGCATTTCTGTAGATGAACCTCGCCAGCAGCTACGATGACATGCTCTCCGTTCTCTTGAACAAGAACCTCAACACAAGGATCAGACTGGTTCAACAACTTCATGCCATAGATCAGCGCATCCATATCACCTGTCATGCACACAAATAACAAACGTAACAAATTACTGGCTATAAAGGTAAAGGTAAAGGTAAAGGTTGTCAATTTGTCTAATGCATCGTCGTGTACAACGTACACTTCTAATGCGCTTTTCGTCACTAACCAGAGCCATCGATCGCACAGCCACCGCGTGCAGCCTGCAAACACAGGCTGGCGCATCGGCCGGCCAGGCAGCCCAGTCAGCTGTACAAAGGTCCCCACCTTCCGTAACCCATATAATAGGTTACTACTCATTTAACCAACCCCGGAGGGATGGCAGGCTGAGTTGGCCTTGTTGGTTGACTGATAGCAAACGCCGTACCCACAAAGTGGTCAAGCAGCCATCCATCAGTCTAGCACAGGATGAGGAAAGCCCGTTGGCCAGGATCGACGTTCAAACCACTATGCTGTGCCACCGTATGGACAGTTGCTGATGAAAGTCTGACTTGCAACCAAAAACACTCAGCTTTTACATTTCAGAAATACCGAATCAATCAAATGAAATGGAACATTTCTTTAATAAAACATCTATCTCTAACTGCAATTGTACAGTGTAAAAACACGATATAAAAACAATACAATAATATGATCAATAAAACAGGACATAATTGACATAAGTAACTCTTACTGCAGTGCATTATGAGAACATTCACTCCAATAAAGACAGAAACATCAACTGCCTGACGAACACTGTAAAAGCATTGAAGAGATATGATTCACACAAAATCTAGTCAAACACAGTTAAATAGACCAGCAAAACATACTCATGTTGCGTGGCTCAATAGCAACACGAACAATGGGAGTTGCTTCGTGATACATTTCAGTAAACGCAGGACATGCCACGGTGCTCGACAAAGCCGCAGACTTGAGAATGCAATCTTCTAGGCCACCAATACCTACATCCAATGCAGTCAGTAGTCAGTACCATGCAATGATTCGAAACTCAATGGCTTATATTAAAACCGACAATCCAACAGTGATGTTATCAAGGAGTTCGTATTCAAGGCCAAAAACAAGGCGATCAAGGCCGAAACCAAGGTCAAAGACTTACAGAAGATACAAGGAGAAAGCCAAGACCACTGCTCTTTGTCCACAAAGTGCCTCAAGTCCTAGGCCATATCCTCGAGAACACACCACTGCTATATGAATTATAGAATCAAACAACATCATGGCAAAGACAGTCTCTCAGCAAAATGGGAAAAAATGAACTGTAATGTTGGCAGACAAAAACTCTTCTGGTATTATGTGTATGTGCAATCCTGCCTGGAAAAGCCATCCTCAAAATGACCTACACTGTGTCAGGTGGTACGTTAAACCCTACTCACTCACACACTCACTATTACACTGTGTTCAGAAAAAAAACACAGACACACGTTTTCTTTTATATCTCCGTGGAAAATGTTTAGATTTCCACAAAATTTTCAGGGAATGATTAGGAGGAAACGCATATTCCATCAGAGCAAAACAAAACACAAATATTCTTTGCTACCAGTGACGTCATGCTGATGTCATATTTCTGTGTTTGTAGATTATGGGTTTTATCATTGAAGACAGACATTTGATGCAATGTAAAAACACATCAAGTGATCATTGTGTTGGCTGAAGCCAAAAATTTGCTAATACGTCCCACAATTTTCCATTGTGAACTGTTTCTGTGGTTTATCTTCTTGGCTGAGTGCAAGATCCTAAACTTTGCTGATGTTGACAGGCATACGTGCACCACGTTACTGCGCGGATGACCACTTGCTCGCCATTAGTCAAATGGCTCGATACTGCCAGTCATATCAATTTTTAAATTTAAAAGTTTCATTCCATTAATGTTCAATGTCCGTCCATTGTCAAAAAACATTTTGCACAAACTTGCGGCTACATAGCCATTGCTGACTAGCAACATTTTATCAGATGTTTGTCTTCAATGGTAAACTCCATAATTTACAAACATGGAAATATGACATCAGCATGACGTCAAAAGTAAAAAAATATTTAACTTTTCTACAGGTGAAATTCTACTTTCCTGCTCAACATTCGCTGAAAATGTAGTGAAAATCTAAGCGTTTTCCACGGAGATATAAAAGAAAAACATGAGTGGGTGTTTTTTTTCTCAACACGGTGTCACTTCTACACTGAAACCAAGGTAAGCAAGTGTTAACTAAGCATGGTTAGCAATGTCTGTGAAACTTCCCTACAGCTGAATCAAATACTTACCAAGCAATAATTTGCTAAAATGTTAGCAATTCCAAACTACACATTAACTTTTAACACAGAGCAATACAACATTCCTTAATGGTACAACAAAGTATGTACACAGTACCTAATATGTTGCCAGAGGGAATCTGATCTAAAGCCTCCAGTTCACGGCCCATGAAAATGTAAACATCATTAATCTGGACCCTACAGATATGCTCCAAGTCTCCAGCTAATGTGTTCTGAACAACCAGAGCTGACTTCTGAAACGCAACATTACAACGAACTTGTACACTTGTACCGACTGCAGAGGTTTTGTCGTACGAACTATACCAAACTCAAAAACGGATGTAATCTGAGTAGTCTGTCTGTGGTAACTACAGAGTGAGTCATAAAAACCGTCCCCTATATTATTTTGCTTAAAATGCTACTGCATTTGTTTATATGGACAAAATGACACACCATATAAATTGCTAGTTTGTTCTGCACATATTGATATCAAAACCTAATGAGTATGTCAAAACTTTATTAAAAATAATACGATAGAATCAAAGCACCCCAACTGTATTATATCACAATGGTGAAACATAAATGGAAATACATGCTTGCGTATATGTCTAAGTAAAACAGCGAAAACTTCATACAACAACAAGACAGTCAGGTAAACAACTGTTTAATGTGCCTTTCTGAATCTCTCTTGGAATTTTGCTGCACCCAGAGTTGCCTTCCTGGCTGCATATCAGTTCCACTACACACTCCATATTCTGTGTTTTTCGGACAGTCCACTTCCGTCCACTGCCGACCTTTCGAGAAATCGAGTTTGTCTTGTCAATTTTGCGCAGAAGATCTTTAACAGAACTGACTGCCCAATTCTTGTTAGGAAACTCTTTACAAATGCGTTTAGCGCCCCATCCCTTTTGTTGGCAAACTAGTTCAATCGACGCTTTATCCTCATACATTAAATGACGTTGCACTGTTTTCCCCATTGTGTTTCCTGTAGAGTTGGGTTGCTTTCATATATTTTATCCCATTACAAAATTATTGAAAATATTTGCATGAAATCTGACATGTTACTCAGAATTGATTATATTTCAACATGCGTTATTCACTTTAAATGTACATTACTCTTGAAAGACATAAATAGCTGACATGTAGGGGAACGGTTTTTATGGCCCACTCTGTATATTAACTGCGTAATTAACAACAATTTTTAAAAAATTGTAACTCATGTTATTTTGTATTAATGATTCAGGCAAAAAATCTATGTCACAGTTTGCAACTTACTCTAAGCAGGTGCGCAAATTAAACAAGTCACTTTTCATGCAAAAAGAACACTAATGCTATACAGTAAGATGCACACTACATAAAGCTCTGGCAAGCACTTCTACTGTGTGGCTTAAACAAGGAGTAATTTAGTTTACTAGAAGCACCCCCCTATGGGTGGGAGTTTTCCACCATAAAGTACTACATGTCGTTCACGGTGCACTAAGCTGATGGGCTTGGCAGAATCAGCGGGGAAAGAAGACCCAAAAACTCAACCCCCGCCCCTCAGGCTGCCTGTGGGGGGAAGTAGAGGGCAAGGTGGGGGCATGTACCTAAGGCCTAAGGATTCAAACGCCGCGATCAGGGTTTGCGACCATTTAACAGGGAAGGCACTACAGAGGGCTGACAGATAGACAGACAGACAGACTCTACGTGCATCATAGTAAAATTCATTGACAGTCAACAAACTTACGGAGTCCGGTACTTTGCATGGATCGTGTTTCGGTCCAAGAACGTACAGTGTCTGACCACGTCGAACAACGCCACTGAAAACTCGCGCAAATGCAATAAACACTTGCTTACTGTCTTCCACATCTTCGCCATTCACCGCTGACTCACCTTCCAGTATTGGCTTCACATCTACAGCTGACAGAACATCAACAAGAACATCAGCTGACATCAGTGAATTGAAAACATAATCACTGCCATCAGAGAAATAACTCCATTCACAAGCTCTAATTGCACCGGGTGTCAAACAGTCACCCGCATAGACATCCGCCCACACGGACATATTCCCATATGAACTATGGCCTGGTACTGCAACGGTGGACAGACGCCCGTAGGGAAATTAGCGTCATGGCGGATAGACGCCCGCCCTGCAGACAGTCAACTTCATAGTCTAGGCTTACGCAAGGTCTAGCTGCCTTAGAATTTGACTTGTGGACAGAGTTCAGTTCTTACAAGTGGTCATTCTGAATGATTATTCTGCTAAAATTCTATATTCAAGTTACCCGTCTTGTAACACATACATGTAGCACGTGGGGTGAGATAAATCAACGCAGCTAAGTACACACATGATAAACTTACACGGCATATAGGCTAAGTAGACTGTGGTTTACAGTAGCCTATAACTTTTTTGCTACTGATTTACTGTAAAAAAGTCGTCTTTTCCATAGAATAAAAATCATATACTTTGCTTAGGCCTATGTCAGTTATCCGATTAAGATAATCTTTTCTTAAATACTGTGTTAAAATATAAATGGGATTACTGTACGACAACACAATGAGCATACTTTGTCATTATGCTTTGAAAAACTATCAAGTTAGTGCACTTTTGCGTATTTCATATAGGTTCCGTGACAAGAGTGAGTTAAGTTCGCAATACAGAATGCAAGCAACGCATTGGTGTGCCTATACAGGGTAGGACAATACCCTGTATAGGCACACCATTGTCCTATTCTGCATCTTCCCCGGCGGTAGCAGGCCATAGTTCATACAGGCAACTGACCGTGCGGGCGGATGTCCGTGCGGGCGATTGTCCGTTCTCCAATTGCAGCATTAAATTCACAAATAATGTGTACATGTATAGTAAGTAAGTAAAATGTTTTAGTAGGAGCAATTTAGCAGTTAGCCCAATGCGCCGTGATCTCAACACCCAAACAATACACATATCATATACACATGTATCAAAAACCGAACTCCGCATGAGAAAACATCCGTTACAACACAGTCTGTGTTTATTTTTTCGTTTCAGTTTCTCCTCACTTAAGCTCTGTTAGTATTCCTTATCTTTGTTAGTTCTGATCTCAGTCTTCTACTTGATGTTTTGATTTTCTGCACCCCAACACTTGTTCCATTTCTCTCATCGCAGTTCCATTTAGAATAATTTTATTTCTTTCATTTTTATAGGCCTATTATATCGAACAGGCAGCTTTCCTGCTAGTTTTCCAGCGCAAACTACGCATCATAGATAATCATATCATACTATATGTGCACAATAAATTTATTTCATAGCTCATGGAATTTTAACAAATGGTTTTTGGGAAATTCAAAAAGTAGTCGTACAAACAAAAACAGTCAATATTACCATGTAACAGTTCACTGGTAACACTGGTACCATCTTGAGACTGTTGCTCATTCTGCTTTTCTGCCAAACGTTGCTTCAGCATTTCACGGCGTTGTGCAATCTCCTCCGCTGTCAATGGTCTAACAACAAGAAATTAGAGCTAATGCTCACAATACGCACGAACGCCTATAGCAGTTCCTGTTCGCAAACTGTCAGTCTATCTCCAGCCACTTCATCGCAGTTCATTCTTGGAGTGTGCGCTGCAGCCGAAGATTGCAAAAATTAATAAAACCCCCTTATTTTGGAAGCTCAGAGTCTTTCAAAGTCATTGATGTTGATACGACTGAAAAGTTCGTCACTAGTGCTTGTTGTGATAAGCAGCATGCCCATGTTTACCTGCAACCGTTTTCAGGAAAGACTGGCCAACAACAGTAAAATAACGACTTTTACAAAGGTACTGCTCTTTGATGCCCTCGTGCACAGGTTTCCTTGAATGTAGAAAATCGAGAATTGGACCGTCAAAATCTATGTTCAATGCTGAAAATTTCATATGCAGCTTTTCCATGTCTATCTCAATTGATTTCGCCGCAATTCGCTCTTGAAATGTGTCTTGCAGCCCAAAATCACCATAAAATGCATAAAACCCCTATTTTAGTGTTCAAGTTCATCCAAGGTCACTGAATTCGGTGGCAATCGAGAGACAGCGTACGACTTCCTATTAGTGGTTAATAGTAACCTAGGCCCTATCTCACACCGTTATTGAGATACAGCCACTTATTGGCTAAAAATCACAAAGTTTTCCCACCCCTCTCATTTAGCATCCTCGTTCAGGGTGACCCCCTTCGAATTTATGGAAAAGCTTTACGGTTCCTGAAACTAGAGTCTTCCAGACAGCGGATGGTGAAGATTTGGTGATCCTAGCTTGCACCATTTTTAACTGATCCACCCATGTGACAGATGAATGGACAGACAGACAGAGCAGCGATGGCTAAGAGTGTAAAAACACAGGTGTATCTAAGCATCATAGCGACAATTTAAATGCCGTTACCAACAACTGTTAACTTTTTAACAACATGCTCGAGGACCATCTGTAAGACTCCTTTTTAAAAGCACTAGAGCATTTTTGTCTAGATGCAACAAACTTACAGAGTTCAGTACTTTGCACAGATCGTGTTACGGTCCAAGGACATACAGCATACAAAAACATACATGATATTCGACAAACAACGATTAATACAGCCAGAATCAAACATGCCACAGACTAAGGTAAATCTATTGAGAATGTCAACCAAAAGCATTCAATACCAAACACTATGTAGCAGATAAATATGAACAGTCCAAGCTACCACATTTCATACATAATGAGTGTTCATTGAACCCTAAATACTAGTGTAGGGTGACTTATATTAATCAGTTGTCAACTAAACATCAAACTATAAAAACCTCTCGTTTATCACTGTCATTGTTAATTCTTCATAATCTGTCTTTGTTCGTGGAATGCTTTTGCTATTCAGTAATGACAAGTATATCTGGTGCATAAAAATGCAGGTTTGGCAGTTATCAGTGGTCCCTCTAAACAAGACATTCAGACTATTCAGCCTAACCCAGAACGGCTATCACACAAAGTGCGCAGCAGCCATGATATATATGTACACCATGGGCCATAAAAATGTGGCACTTTACTTCTGATAATATCTTCGCCGATTATTGACCAATTTTCAAAATTCTTTCACTGGCTCACCACACAGTAAATGCGTTTCTACACTATCTTGTGAAGTATAAATGCAAGCAAAAACTAACGATAATAACAAAAATTTAGGTAAATGAAAAAAACGCTTCAGATAAACATTGTGATGAATGATCTGTATGACACTAGATTGTGTTAGACCCGAACAGTCTAGTGTCATACAGATAATTCACTGCAATGTTGGTCTGCAGTGTTTTTTTTTCAATTTTACTAAAATGTTTGTTTGTTATTATCGTTATGTATGCATATTTCATTGATATTTCACAAAGTAGTGTAAAGACGCATTTACGATGTGGTGGGATATGTGATAATCACATTATTGCAAATTGTCAGCAAAGTGTCAGTGAACGAATTTTGAAAATCGATCAGTAATTGGCGAAGATATGGGCAAAAGTAAAGTGCCACGTTTTTTGGTCCATCCTGTACATCTACTGAACAGAGAACACTTTACAACTGGAGAAGTGACAGCTATTACCGAGCTCTATTCTGTGGCAGTGATCTCACATCCACAGGGAACATCTTGCTGACAAATACAATCACTGGAGCTTCCTCTTGCGAACTGCATGCTAGGAAATCTGTACAACAGTGCGACACATTTTAAAGCTGTTTCAACGTATTCTATTCTGTTTGTAAAGTATAGTTTTTCTCACACGTACGTTGCTAAATCGGTTTCAGCTTGGGGACACACTATGAGACGTTTTCTGCAAATGTCTGCATATTTTTTTTAAAATGTACCATCATGCTTGCATTTTGTATTGTTAAAAATTGCACTTGTCAACGTTTTATTAGACGAATATATGAATGGCGTTGATGAAATCATCGTATATGACAACGATGCTAAAGGTCAACAATATCAGCAAACGTGACTAATGTATATTTTTTAGAGTAACCAACAAATTATGTTTACTGATATGTTTTGCATGTTCCAGCCAGAATGTTTCAATCTCTAACTAAAATGTGCTCAGTAGAATTGTATAAAGCATACAGTTCTGTCTGTCAATAAGACGGAACAAAAGACGCTACCATGCTTGAGCTGCTGAGTGGACTGAGGCATCATGGGAAACGAATGATTGCGAGTACAGAGCAGCTTCTCTACACGATCACTGCTCATCTCCAGCGGACTCGGCAGCAGCTGGCAAACCATCTCTGCACCACATGATGTAACTCTTTATTCACACAAGTGCACAGAAACAAAACAAAAATACACAAACATGCAGAATAAAAAAAACAGACAGATAGTGCCCATACTCATGCACACACGCTCACGCATTATGTAAATAAACATATCACAAACTTGAATAAGATGTCAACCCAATTACCATCGACATTGTGCAGCCGTCTGAGTAGTTATACGCTGCACTGCACAACTTTTACCCTAAATCTAACGTTACCCTAATCTATGACCTTTTGAGATAAAAAATGGCATATTTAGTTATTTAATTTTGCCCTGAGGAATGCTTACAATAATTCTAACTCTGAGTTAGAAGCCTGCATGGAATAGACAGACAAACACAGGAACTACAAACCTACAGTTATGTGGGATAGTACACCGTGGGCAATAAAACAACATGACACTACTTTTGTCCATGTCTTTGCCAATTATTGACCAATTTTCAAAATTCTTTCACTAGCACACTCTGCAGACAATTTGCAATAATATGACTATTACATTACCTTGTGAAATGTAAATGTAGGCAAAAACTTATAATAATAACAAAAATTTAGGTAAATGAAAACAATGCTTCAGACCAACATTGCGGTGAATGATTCGTATGACACTAAACTGTGTTATACCCACACAGTCTAGTGTCATACAGACTATTTACTGCAATGTTAGTCTAAAGTGTTTTTTTCAATTTTACCAAAATGTTTTTTATTATCATTATGTATGCATATTTCTTTAATATTTCACAAGGTAGTGTAGAGATGCATTTATGGTGTGGTGTGATCTATAATAATCACATTATCACAAATTGTCTGCAGAGTGTGCT
>Ga0209671_1005953_pt1 | contig 12427 bp, 3 predicted proteins | sample WorMetHERISLAND2_2_FD_187401 | JGI IMG/M metagenome (GOLD analysis project Ga0209671, IMG submission 187401) | Marine gutless worms symbiont microbial communities from Max Planck institute for Marine Microbiology, Germany - Olavius geniculatus... | ecosystem: Host-associated > Annelida >...
TCAAAATCTATTGCTATTGAACCAGGACTGTTGGAGTTATTGCAAAAGGTAGCAGGGGTCCGGTTTTTTTGAGACAGAGTGTATATATTTTAACATTGTAAGATAACTTTTGACTTTTTGAGGAATTAAAATCATAAAATCATATAACTGCTAATAAAAAAGCCAGGAAAAATATATGACTGGTGTACAAAATATATCTTGAAATGTAGGTAATGCTATAAGGCCTACAATATCATGTGCTCCTGGATGCAGCCAGCGAAAAATTACACACTGAAAAAAAAACAAATATTTGTAAAAATTTTTACAATGTCATGCAATATTACAAAACATCTCAAACTGGCACACTAAATAATACCCATAAGAACTGAAGTAAAGCTACTGCAACATTACAGCCTAGTTCAGAGAGTTTTTCTCACTAAAACCTTACAAGAAATTTGAGCAAAGCTCACGAGACGCGCGAAAGCCTATAGCAGTTCCTGTTCGCAGGTAATCTTAATCTATCTCCATCCATTTCGTCGTAATTCACTCTTTTGCAGCCAAAAATCGCCAAAAAATCACGTTAAATCAATATTTTTAGGGTTCAAAGTCATTCAAGGTCATCGATGTTGATATTTGTAAGAAGCTCCTCATCAGTGCTTGTTATGATAAGCAGCATGGCTGTGCCTATCTGCAACCATTTACATGCTAGACAAGCCAACAGAGTACAAATAACCACCTTTTACAGGGGTACCTCTCGTTGACAACTACCTGCGCAGGCCTGCTTGAATCTAGAGGGACCGGACTTGGACTGCTAAAATCTACATTTCATCCTGAAAATTTCATACGCAGGTTGTCTTGGTCTATCGCCAGCCATTTCATTGCAATTCAGTGTTGAAATGTGCGCTGCATCCAAAAAATGCGAAAAATTCACTAAAAATCTCTTTTTGAGGGGTTCAAGGTCGTTCAAGGTCATCGATGTTGATAAATCCAAGAAGCCTGTTACTAGTGCTTGTTATGATAAGCAGCATGTATGTACCTATCTGCAACCGTTTTCACATTATTCGAGCCAATAACGGCAAAATGACATCTTTTTTAGGGGGTACCCCTCTTTGATGCCCTCGTTCGAGGGGAACCCCTGCACCCAGTGGCACAAAATTTTGTCACGATAAACTAGAGACCTTGGGGCAGCCCACAGTGAAGATTTTGTGATCCTAGCTTGCACCGTTTTGATACAGATCACGAGTGTGACAGACAGATGGACGGACGGACAGACGGACAGACAGACGACGGCAAAGACGTGCGAAGCATTTTGCTTTCGCGCGTAAAAATCAAGCTCAAAACTGCACTAATTTTTAAAGGTGCAATAAAAATTTTAGGGACAATTGTTCGTTCTAGAGATGGATGGCAAACAGAAGGACAGAATTTTTTAGGCCTAGTGATCATAAGTTATAATAAATGATAATAAATGATGAAAGGTTTGTTAAACCTGTGTGATTTGTGCAATCGGCTGGTTGTTGGCTGGACAAAGGTTGGTCACCACCTGCACCATACAAGAACAGTGTGACATTACACCAACTGCAGACACAGCTGCATTAGACAAACAATAATTCTAGCGGTAGATCGACTATCTTGCTGTAAGCACTGAAAAATTGCTAGAGGTAGATCGGGTAGATACATTATTGGGAAGATGATAGAACTTATACATATATATACATAAACCACGTGGTAGACATAGAAAGTCTATAAACCATGCCACGACACTGTCATGTATTTAAATCAAGCTTATTCAGTATTATATCAAAATGCATCTCAAGCCAAAGCTGTTTTTTTTGTAACTGAAAACGGACTAAGAACTATAGTGTTTTTGCACAAATTTTATTTAATGCTTGGTAATTGATAACATTTCAGTTTCAACCAGGGTCTTAGCAATGCAGTGAAGAAATGTGGCTGCATTCTTACATTAACAACGAGATAAATGTAATTAGATAAAGTGGTGATCTACCGCTAGTAATTTTCTGCTCTCTGGTGCGAGATCACTGATCTACCGCTAGCACTGACCTTAGAGACAATGGTGAGGCAAGTGGCCCAGCACCGAAAAAAATTCGAAAGTTTTGCTCAAAAATACAGAAAATGACAGAAAGTTACTCAAGTAGTGGCGACTTGGCGTAGTAGTAACATCTGAAGACTGACAAACTTGTGCCCCCACTTACGCCAGGCCCTGGCCTAAAACACCACTGCGTGACAGACGGACGGACAGACAGACGGACGACAACCAGGCCAATAACTCGACCGTTACTTAAGCACGGTCGGCTAAAAACCAATTAGAGTAAATTAAAGAAGTGTGTTTACAGTGTACCTGTCCGTGGCCGGTCCAAGTGCCGCTGAAGACGCCCAGGTTGTCCGATTTCAGGCCGAGATCTTTCAGCCAGGAATACTTGGGTTCTTCGATCAACAGACGTGACATCGTCGAGTAATGCTTCAAAAACTTCAGCGGAGTGGAACGCAAACAACCGATCGCACTGACACGTCGCAAAACCAGCAGAAATCCACCAGCCATAACCCTGTTTACATGTCACACAGAATCGAACGGGGGACTTGTCCTTTAACCCCGGCAAACTTAATTCTTTTCTATTTTTAGCACAACGCGCACCTGCTTGAGAATAGAGATGGGCAAACTATTAAACTTTCAAAAGCTAATAACTGCCGTTTAGTGATAATCCAATATATCGAAAATATCGATATATCGTTTTCGATATCGATATATCGTATCTTATCGTGGAAAAAGTATTGAATTTATTCGATATATCGCGATATCTTTTATATATCACGATATTTTACGTCACAAGTTTATTTTTTTGTATTACTGCATTACTAAAATAACGAGAAAAAACAAAGAAAACGACAAACTAAACGAAGCAAGCTAACTATAGTGTCGTAATTTAACAACATTTACGACATATAGGGTATGTCTAGTTAATTCACTGACACATTTTAGTATCTAGGCTATACGTAAAGCAAACTGCCTTGCTGAACGTTCACGTCTTGTTCTTGTGCTTATCATTTCAAAAATATCGATATCGATATTTTCAAAATATCGTACCGATATTGTCTCGAAATTGAAATGCTGATATCGAATCATCACTACTGACATTGTTGAACTTTCGTCTTTCAAACAGGTCTGGAGAATTGGCTTTTGCCTAAGAAACCTGCTTAAAAAACCCTCAAAAGTCCAATTTTGGGTTTTTGACGCGCTACAACTATACTGTAAAGCGCGTCTACAGCACGATGTGTCTGTCGTATGTCACATCTGTATTGTGGCTAAACGGTAAGTCGTACAGGAATTTGTTTTTCACGAATAATTAGCCTGGTTTAGTGTTTTGGCGATAGCAAAATTTCAGCGATCCAGTTCGATAGGAACATTTTCAACCTTGGGGTTAAATGGAATTGGCTAGGAAAAATGGCCATATTTCAGAAACGGTGAGATAAACAGCCAAGGTTCTATTATTCACTAATAGGAAGTCAAATACGCCCTTTCAGATGAGATGAAAGTAGACCTTGGATGACCTTCAAAGTCAGTACTGCAATGGAAACTATGCCACCCGGTGTCTGCCATAGCGACAACTGGGCTTGTTTTTATTGTTTTGTTTGTTGTTATTCTATTTCATATTTTAATCGTAATTTGTGAGTTATGATGTCAATCAAGATGCTTCGTCGTAATTTTGTGTACGGTGTTAATTCTAAACTACAAATAGGCCTAAACGAAAGGCTCAGCTGCCAAATTTGGGGCCATCTCCTCTGTCTGCAATTGGCAGCTTCCGATTAAAAAACTGCAACTTTTTGTCTTTAAATAGACCCATAGGTTGAAACGTAACTTAATAAGTTGATAAATTCATCAAATTACAACCTTTATATACATTGTTGTTGTTGACGTTTCGGCAACCGCTGCTGCCTTCGTCGGAACGACATAAGTGATCCAGTCACGGCAAGAAGTTGCAATATAGTCTGTTCCCTCAGCAGGGCTCTGCCCGTGGACCTCATCGGGGCCACTGTATGGCAAGCGTCGGAGTGTGAGCATATGATAGGGGTCTGACGGCAGTGGCCCCAATGAGGTCCAGGGGCAGAGCCCCGCTGAGGGAACAGACTATTTTGCACTACGAGGACAAATTCACACAAAAAAATAGGCACCAATGTTTCGCCTCAGTCAAATGTTGAAAAAATTGGCGCTCAACCGACAACTGTGTATTTATAGTATCGTATGAATAATTCTTCTACAGATCACAGGACAATCACTGTGTGTGTCAACTGGGATTCACACATACATCAGCGGCATCACAGGGTGGTCACAATGTAAGAAACTAATTTCCCGAGTTTTCCAGGCTTCTCCAAAGTCACAAACTTACTTCTACACAGGCAATTGCAACAGAAAGTTATTGTAATAACTGTAATCTGCGGCAATATTGTAAGCTCCATCAGCGGGTTATTTTTAGAGCATCCTTGCACCTCGAAAACTGTATCTGGTGTCACAATAATTTTTCCCTGCGGTTGAACAGAATTCCCAGAGTTTTCCAGGTTCAGGAAATTTCCCTGAGTATTCCAAGTCTGTGGCCAACACCTGATGTAAGTAACACAGCAACGCAATGGTCCAATTTGTGATGATGCCTATCAGCCAGAGAGTCTCGGCAAACATGGGCAGCTGCCCTCTGCCTACACGTCTAAATCCAAGATGCACTTCGCACTTTTTTCTACGAGAATTGCACTTCTGTGGCTCGCTAGTTCTCACAGAAAGTGTGAAATGCAAAAGTAAGAATCCTACTTCGGGTTACCTGACGCTGGAATTACCAAGGTTAAACTTGCCTAGTCTCTGGATGATGCAATAACACACAAGCGCCTGTGGGTGGAGTTAGTAAAATGTAGCAAAAAAAATCTTGCTCGCGATTTCTCATAGCAGCTTGCGAAGGCTAAAGTGTGAAATGTGAATTCTACGCTATCATCTATCAAAATCTCGTAGAAAAAAAGTGCGAAACGAGCGTCCGGCCATGCCATCGAGTAGTCCAGTAGTTAAGTCTATCTGAAGCCTATCAGATGGTGCTCAGTTGATCTCATTGAAGTACAGCTGAAATGTTTTGCGAGCTCGTTCTTTGTACGTCCCGACGTTTGGTTCAACGTTAAATGAACTGCCTCGTGAACCAAGCCCCGCCTGCGCCTGTCTCCGCTGAGCCTGCGCCGTAATAAAACACAAGGTAAATAAATAAGTGAATGTGTACTGTGCACAATATCAACGTCAGTGTCTCCAAATTGTGCATCACTTGTAATAGCAAAACCATTCCACCCCAAAACTCCCCTGGGGGGAAAATATTGGGAGTCAAATTTTACACTTTGGTCCACATTTTCCCTAAAATTGGCGAAGTTTGATCAATGAAATTTTACATCGCTGGAAAGCCTTTGGGAAGGGCTATAAGCCCTAAAAATTGTGTGTCAATAAGTAAGTGAATAAATGTATATAGTGCAAAATGTCAGCAGGAAATACCCCTGAGTCTGCGGTGCTGGGGTGTGATGGGACGGAGACAAAAATGGCCTAAAAGCTGGACTGTGCTCTAAGGGGGCGATGAAAACAACAACAAATGGAAGGGAAATTGCGAATATCTGAAGGCAGATTATTCCAGACGGAGAAAGCAAATGCAGCAAAGCTACGTGAATCAAAAAACATATGAACACGAGTGATGGAGAGCAAATAAGAGTCAGGAACTACGAGAAGATACGTCACGTTTGAGAAGAGAATGTCAGAAGGGAGGTTGATTGGTACAAATACGAGTATAACAACATAACAAATGACAGCAGCCATGGACAAATCCCAGGGAAATGGGGAAATCCAGCCATGCCTCCTCCTCTTTGTACTGTTTTAAAATAATATGTCAACATAGAACAAACGTTAAGTCTGTCCCGAGCAAGGTCCACAGAACGGCACTGATCTCCATTTCCTTAGCCCTCTGCCAGACACCAGTTTACACTGCCAGGCCACGGATACAGGACTAGTGCATCGCAGGATGTGCTTGTTTTAGTCCCAGCTTTCGCTGGTACTCACTGTGCTTGCTCATGAAGGGACGGCCAGGCTGAGTTGACCTATCTTCTTCAGGTTTCTTTCTTTCCCCCTTTGCATAATCCTGTTTTGCCTAATCCCTAAACCTAACCCTGGGATTAGTTCTAGCCCTGACCTGATGGTTTGACATTAGAACATAAGAACCGACCTCGATGGGGTCAACAATGCCCTGATGACCCTTGCCTAGACCCTCGCCATCCTTCCAGCCCATCTTCTGTAGCAGCCGGTTGCCCACGTTGTCATCTTTGATTCCCTGCGCTGTTGGCTGTTCAAACCTTCACACACCATAAGAACAAGGCTTTAGACTATGTTAGTCATTACCAACTAAAGTCAGCTTGTAAGGACGTCATATGCATAGCCCCATCTAAGGTTACCCAAATGATTTTTGCTGTTTTAGAGGACTGATATCATCACATCGTCCTTACACACAGTTGTAAACTGGTAAGTTTTTTTTTACATATATTCAGCAAATAATGGCATCACAAAGAAACTTGACATAAACGATTGTAGTTTTGGCCACCTCAACTTAATAAGGCTGCCACACTACCTGGTGAAATGCATAAGTCGTATAAACACAAGCGTATAGACCAGTACTTACGGCACCGGCTCTTCAGGTTCTGGTTCAACGTTTGGTTTACTGCGTTTAGGCAACGGAGGTTCAGGCTGACCATACTTGGCCCTACGTTCCTTTGCCCTGTCACGATACTGCAGCTAAAACACACCCAATACCACCCCAGACATCATTATTCCACTCTAAACATTAAGACATGTCAATACTTTGCGCTTCGTTCCTTCTCTTTGTCATGACACTGCAGCTGCCTCATACCATCAACCACAGCATTAACCAAAAAATATGCAAAAATCCTTCCCAAGCCATTAAACTCATACAGCGACACTGATCTCCATTTCCTTAGCCCTCAGCCAGACACCAGTTCACACTGCAAGACCATGGGGCTAGTGCATCGTGAGGTGTGCCTGTTTACATCCCAGCTTCCACTAGTACACACTGCACTGACCCACGGAGGGATGGCCAGGCTGAGTTGACCCCCTGGGTGGCTGGTTACATACCGGAATGGTTTACGCACAGGTCTGCTAATAAGCACTCATCACACTACTAACGTTACAGGCCCGGTGTTAATTACAAAAATAAAGCACCCCATTTTGCTTAACCACATTTCACTTAATCTCTAAATCTTGGTTAAAGATAAAAATAAACCAACTTCAACCCTATTTTTATCTTTAACCTAACCCTAACAGTAGCTGTAGGTTAAATAGGATTATGCTTGGGGGATACAGAATTAGGAGAAATGTGGCAAAATCAGAAAAACACTAATACAAAGTAGGAAAATGTAAGCAGAAAATGACAAAATTGTGTCGATACAGTGGAGCCATCCTGTGAGAGGCCGCCACCTTTCTTCTGCACCAGTTCTTCCACGTTTTTCTACAATAACACAAAATAGACAAAGAATTCTCAGTAAAACTAGAAAAGCACTTGTGACAGTGAACATATATCTTTAAAAATTAACTTTTTACACAATAGTAATCTAAGTGCATTTTTCTGCACATTCATTAGTTAAAATAACTACCTGCAATTCTTTCTTGTCCTGTAATTTTGTGTCCTTCAATTTCTTGCCCCATAACCTGGTCCGTCAATTTCAAGTCTGGCACTTTCAGTCAAAGCCGCCTGGCATTAATGCAATCTGTGTTAATGATATGATATGATGTATGTGGAATTTGTACTTGAAAACTGACAGATGGACTGACAGATTAATCTAGCACAGAAACTAAATAAACTAAAATTTTAAAAATAACAATAGAACGACATGAAAAAAAATGAGATAGGATTACAGTTGTTATGTAAAACAAAACAAGAAATCTGAGCTAATGCTCACGAGACGCGCGAGAGCTTATGGCAGTTCCTGTTGGCAGCTAAAATCAGTTTATCTCCATCCATTTCATCAAACTTCACTCTTCTGCAGCCTCCTATTCCTAAAATACCCAGTCCTTTCCTTTCCTATTTCAGTAGCCATCAACATTGTAGTAATTGGTGCGGTAATTATTAAGATATAGCCAAAAAGGAACCCTAACCTTTTCTTATCCCCTTTTCTATAACTACCGCGAGTGACCCAATTACGTAAAGGTGCCCCGTGATCGATCGCCAATGACTGATCTCACATTTTTTCATTAAGTTCCATAAAAACTATATATCACCAAAATCCCTATTTGCTGCATTAACAAATGTGATATTTAGTATTTCTCACCATTTGTTCTAATTTGCATACTTTGATGAAATATATGATATTTTTCCGAAAGTGGCCACACCCCTTTTCGACCTATTTAGTCAAAATTCACATTTTCCACTAAGTCTGGATATGCGAATCTGGTACCGATGGAAAGCATGTTCGATAAGGATTCTAGCGGTCCAAACCATTTTCAAATCCGTTCTTTAGGTTAGCTGAAAATTAGGGTGTTCATGCTAAGTTAATATACAAATACTGAAATTTAAATCTAAATCTCAATCGCATAACAAGTTAGTTGCGTGGTGCCGCCTTGTGAACGCTGTTATGCCAGGTGTACGGGTCAGGCTTGCATTTGCCCCTTTCTCCCCCTCATTCAGGGGACCCCCCTCACCCAGTGGCAAGAAATTTTGTTACGAAATACTGGAGATCATATGGTTCATTTCGTCATATGGTGAAAGCAAATTGTCTAGAGTATTTCTTGACTAGACTTGGTGTAACAGCATTTGCAAGGCGACGCCACAATTTAGATTCGAGTATTTGTATATTAACTTAGCATGCTATCATGCTATCATATGGTGGAGATCTCAAGACGGAGCCTTAGCTGCATCCAAACGATGTGGTTGCAAAGTCCGTTGACACTCTCCCCCCACTCTATCCGGCCATTGGGTTTTCAACTGTGGACCAGCCGAGGCCCGTGGGTCTGGAGGGCGGGCTGCTACAACAACAACAACATCACATGCTGAAAACCAGAAGTCTCTATCTCACCTCCGATTGCAATGGTACCGGAATGTGACAGTCACCAAGACAGAATCACCATAGCTAATACGCGCTATAGCTAGCTCTCGTACGTAAAAATCAAGAAACTGGTGGCATAATATGTCTCCATAATGTCAAAAAACCACCTCAGTAAAAAAATAGCATAAGTTTTATCAGAGTGCTGACAAAATAGTATTAGTTGTTAGTGCCTTATGGAGATCCGACATTTGCTGATGTTTAAGTAGAATTTCTTTAGACGGGAAAGCTCTTCGACATAGCAGACATGCCAGCTTGTTCCAGTCTATTAGTTCTTCTACCGAGACCGGCGCATTGCTAGCAGTAGACTCATCCACCGTGAACTGCAACAATGACAGAACTTAAGGCTGCATTCACATAAACACGAGTACGAGTCCGGCACTGTACGGGTTCGCATATACAAGTTCCAGCAAACACGCGTTTGCGTGTATTTCAATGGCAGCCGTTCACATACATACGAGTATGGGTTACCGGTAAATTTCACTCGTTTCTGTGCAGGTCATGTTTTTTTCCAACCCATGCGAAGTATGCTACCCATAAATAACAATAATATAATGTATAAAAGCTATGGCATATATTTGACATGACATCATTGTAAAATTATTCATCGTTAGAGGTCCGCGGTTAGTAAAATTATTAGCTATGTGACGGAATATTGTTGTTTTAATGGCGAAGCATTTTCTCGATTCAGTTTCATTCAATATGGCCGACACGTGTTAAGATATGTGCTTGTACAAGTGACCATGAACGTTCCACTCGTACCAGCGAAGCTTCTACGAGCCATAAACAGAAACCCAGACCCATACTCATACTCGTGTCTATGTGAATGCAGCTTTAATCTTGCTATTGTTGTGTCATATTCATAAGGACCAAATTCAAACACTACCATTTCATGCTGTGACAACCGAGAACTTCTATCACCCCGAATCTAAAATCCAAACCTGCCTCAAATTCGTCCCCTCCCTCCATTCCTTTTTCCCTCCCTCTGTTTTCTCCCCACTCCCCTTCCCTCTCCTTTATCCCCTCTTTTTTCACTATCTTCCTAAGGTTTTCCAACTCCCCCCTTTCTCTCCTCCTCTTCCTTTTCCATTTTCCCACTCTCCCCTTCTGCTGGGGGCTATACACCCTTAGTCCAGCTAAGGGGTTCAGCTCAGCCAACACGGCCAGCCGCCAAACGGTTTCTGGTGCATTTTGAGATAGAAAAAAAAACAGCAAAGCCTTCTGCAGGTAATATTGTATACACTGTTAACACAAACATAGCACATATTTATTGCTATTGCAGCCCAATGGCTGTATAAGGTGTACAATACATTAAAACATCAACTGCATGATAACAGAACTCCCCATATGTAATATAACTCATAATAAATAATAAACCAATAATGATAATAAACATCACATACTATGGAGCTAGAAGATGAAGCGCTGGCTGCTGACAAAGTTGCCTCTTTTTCTCTTACGACGTCTGTCAGTCGCTTGTTGTATGCAGTCTGTGACAGAGCACCAGCTTACAGGGGTTAACAGGTCATGCATAGCTCGATATGGGAAACCCCTGCAGACCTAGAGTGTCACCTGCCGTATGGGATCACAGTGTGACCTGCCACCCAACACAGGTGAACGCGCCCTGCATTAACCCAGCCAGACAGGCCGGTACTTGACTTGACTACTACGAAGTAAGCACTTGATAGCAATCCGACCGATCGGGGGCTGTATGCATAACAACGTCTTAGTTTACACCAAGACTAGTGGCTACATCGGCACTAACATGTCCGAGACTAATCAACAAAGTTAGTCGGCATGCAATAAGGCATCGTAGTGGTCGGACTAGCAAGTCCCAGCGTAGTTGATGATGGGTAATTTCATTCTGGAATTTCCTAGCATGAAGTCGCCCATTCTCACGTTGACGCATGCACACGCTGGCAAAGTTGTCGTCTGCTCACTTTCCACAGCCTCGGGCCGTACATTAATATTCATGATGCCTATGGCCTACATGATAAGCTAATTACAGCAATGCGGGCAGTAGAAATGTGCGATGCAAAAATGTGCAAACAAAATCAAGCAACATATGTTCAATTCCTCAAGTTTTAATACTAGAATTGTGTCAGTAATGTATACTGACTAGTCATAAGTATTGTATGATGCACGATGATGTTCATAATTTTGTCGTTGACAACTTTATTTGTGCCAGACTAAACCAGTTACGCCTGGTCACGAGGGAGACCGACTTTAGTCACTCATTTACGCCTGAACTAGCAATAAGTCGCCATTATGCATACCAACTTAGCAGTTAGTCCGTCATAACTCGGATTTAGTCAAGAGACTAAAGTTATGACGCTGTTATGCATATGGCTCCTGGAGACAAACAGACACCCGTTTATTGTGAATCAGCAGGTGAAATAAACATCAGTTCAGTTCAGTTTAATCCGATTATTTCTATGCAGTGCAATTGAGCACTGCAATGTTGCATCATGCCCCAGTGAAGCAACCACAAAACCATTACCACGCTGTGTGTCTGTCCATGATGCATCGACGGAGACTGATTGAGGTGGAGGACCATAACCAGTGTTCTGTAATTTTGTCTTTTTCCCACAAAGTGTGCAGTCCCATGGTGTTTGCTGTGTCGTCGAAACGCTTGAGTTCTGCCTGCCACCTGCCTGAATCCTGTGCAAAGAGTACCACATCATCTGCATAGTCCAGGTCAGTAAACACTGGCCCATCGAGTGTGATGCCAAGACTGCCAGAGCATCTGGACATGATCCAGTCAATTGCCAGGCAGAATAATGCTGGGGCAAGTACACATCCCTGCCGCACACCCGAGGAAGTATCGAATGCCTTCAACAGCCTTTTCCCAACTCGAAATCTTGACTTTGTGCCCGTGTGCAAGTCCTGGATCAGTTGGATCAGAAACTGTGGAGCACCAGTCGCGTGCAGTGCCTTCCAAAGAGCTTGGCGGTCCACCGAATCGAAGGCGTCTATGTAATGTCTATGTAATGTATTTAATGTCTATGTAAGCCACATGCAGGGGCTTTCGAAATTCTCGATGCAACTTGGCCAGGAGACGTAACGTCAATATGGCGTCGATTGTCGAGCGACTGCGTGTGAAGCCGGATTGCTGAGGTCTTCGCTGACGAGTAAGAAGGGGCTGCAGCCATTCTAGAAGCACATGGGCAAAAACCTTGCCCGGCACTGACAACAGTGAGATTGGCCTGTAACTGCTACAGATGAAATAATACTGGAATGGGATAAAACTGCTTGCAGGTTCGTTTTTTCCTACTGGACTTGGACTTGGACTTGGCTGTTGCTGGACTTGTTACAAGTC
>Ga0209671_1005954_pt1 | contig 12426 bp, 6 predicted proteins | sample WorMetHERISLAND2_2_FD_187401 | JGI IMG/M metagenome (GOLD analysis project Ga0209671, IMG submission 187401) | Marine gutless worms symbiont microbial communities from Max Planck institute for Marine Microbiology, Germany - Olavius geniculatus... | ecosystem: Host-associated > Annelida >...
ACCTTGTCCTACACGGAGAAAGCTGTGTAATAAAACGAAATTAGCAAAAAAAAGTACACAATGTTGACACTTAGCTTAGACGTCATATGTGACGTCATAGGTTTTTTGCCTAATGCTGTGGTAAAATCAACAATGAGTAAGTAAAGGAAATTGACATTTGGTCAACTTAAAAAATGTAGCGGTGTGTAAAATGCGTTTCCCGTGGACGTGCTAAGATAAGTTTTCCTAAGAAGTTTTGATTACGTCACATGGTTGGTATAAGCGCATCTGATTGGTTGAACTAGTTTAGGAAGATAAGATAAGAAGTTCTTTGGAAACGCAAAGGAGTTTGTTGAAAATTCAGATAATAAAACTTCTTTGGAATTCCTAAATCATCTGACATAGGAATATCTTTGGGAAATGTCTTAGGAAAGTTTCGAAAATTTGGCCCCTGGTACTTAGGCTTGCCTATCTGCATACATCTAGCTTTGGCTGCATATATACATTACAGAACACGTTGCTGTAGTTGTTGATAAATATTAACTTTTATTTGCTTCACAAAAACAATACATCAAAAATACAGTCACATGGTTTACAGACTTCTCGAGATCAGCGCAACACTGAAAGCAGAATAATAAGCAGCTTTATTGAAATACATTATAAATATATTACTTTCATATAATATAAAGAGTGGGCCAGAAGTTCACATACATGCTATATATTCATTGCATGTACTTCTGAACAATGGAGTTAACGGTTAACTGAACCGATTTTCCAATTAATGTGTTAATAAATTAATCTGCATTAAAAATATTAATGCAAATGCGTAATTTTATTAAATTCTGTGCAGCATAAGTTCCAATATTCCGTAAACTGCAGTTATTTGACAATCGAATAAATTCAAGTAGTTGCCATTCCATCACTACTGTTAGTAAATATTATTTAGATGACAAGCTAATAGATTTCTGTGCTAGCGGTGACGTAATTTATTCTTTAAAATATATTTCTGTTTGCTTTTTAACTTTCTATATTCTACAGGTGGACCCCCAAATGTTGCAGGGCTCGGGGTAACTGCCCCCCTACACTCCCTTTGGACAAGCCTGGGTGTGTTGATGCGTTAATTAATGCGTTTATTATTTAACGCTTCGACAGCTCTAAATTTTAAGGTCACTTGGTCACTAAAGTGTTAGTGTATTACTGCAATTCTCATTTAATTGTTGGATGCTGCAGCTATCACATATTAGTTTAAAGTCCTTAAAATCAAGGCTCTGAGTTCAGATAATGGTTCAGTGCTTTAACATCCTATTTTATGATAGTGACTTTGCTGATGTGAGGTGTGATTTTTTTGGCCCACTCTACACTGGCACTGCTGACGACACGACTGAATATATTTACTCACAAATGACAAACGAAGAGGCTGAAGTTAATGACAGTAGCAACCAAGATACAATAATGAATACGTTGATTTATTTATCATGTATTTACAGTGACATCACAGCATGAACACCACCCGCACTCGTCTTGCAATAACTGCATTTGCAAAATAGTAGTAGCAATTAGCCATTAAGGCCGATAACTGCTGCATACGATAAAAACTACCCGAAGCGAATATAAGATTTTGCATACTACACACACAAACGATGTACAACTGAACAGTGTAACGGCACACAATAGCACCCGGTATTTACAGCTGCATCTGCACTTGTATGCAAAACATAAATCCGCACATGATTAGGTCGAACGGACAGCAAAAATAAGAAATTAACACAAGATAACTGCACCATATGACTCCAGTCTGCTTTTATTTTTTACACTTTAAGAAAAAAGTAAATGCTCCATGGCCTAAGTCCAAAGTCATTTCAATCCAGTGTGCACTGAACCGTAAAAAATGTGGAAAGAAACCACACGTACAAAAATGAAACGATAAATATCCTACCGCAATTCTCTATAAACATACATACCACAGCATAAGCATAATGTTATTAAATACACGCTGGAAGCCTTACTCGTTCCAACTGCTAACCTGTATTGCTGACAACTATTTACATCACTTTTATCACGACTTACATGTAGACTATAGGAAAGATGAAACTGACAGGAAGCTTCCAGTTTCAAGAAAATCATCACACCACACTTAAGGACCCTTTTAAGGCTCATGACTGAAAAATTCCCAGAAGACAACCCTGACAGCAGCACTCTTATTAAATAAAACATGTTGATTAGTTGCTCATCTTGTGCATGCCAACTGTATGATAATGCATTAATATGAACACAAATACATGTAGGTGAGTGAGTGAGTAAGTGAATGTGTAGGGTTTAACATCCTGCCTGACACATAATAGGTCACTAATAGAACAGTAACAGTAAACAATTCCATGAAAAATCTGTAGTGCTAACCTACGTACAATCTACATATACACATAATTATCAAAAATTACAAACGCAAGTCAAATGGAATTCCAATCCTGCAAAATCCTACTAAGTTCATCTTCTGCGAACTGTAAAAGCATTAATACCAATAACACTTATTTACAATAAATAAATTTGTGATGAATGGGTCTCACATTTGACTCAAAGGCTTTGAGAGCTATCCAAAATTAGGATTGGGTCAAAAGTGAAGGTGTGAGAAGAGAGTCCGTTCCATCCCTAGTTATGGAAACAGGCAGCAACACCCATGGAATTTTTTTCACAGAAAATACAGATGTATATCTGTGCAATTTGGTGCATGCTGTGGGTGAAATATGCAAAATGTACCTGCACAACTTACTAATTTCGATTCCGATCAATTCAATGGCATCAGCACAAGGTCATCGAAAGCGGCATAGATGTTTTCTCAAGCCAATTTTAAAACTACACAATTTACCATCCATACCCCTGGTCTGACATGTGAGGCACAAAGAATAATACTTTGCAAACTACGCACGTCGAATAAAAAGACTAAGCAGACAACACAAAAGTTTGTATAGCTGTCACATGAAAATTGTATATCTCGAGACTGCACACATGTTACCAAGTATACGTAATTTGTACAATACCATGCCTGAGTAGTACACTGCTGATAACATAGATGCCAACACAGCAACAGAGTCTATAATTATTGAAACTTTAGTACACCAATTTACAGTAATATAAAGCACGAGTTACAGTTACGTCACATTTACAGAAATGCAAGACAAAAATATCCTGCCGCATTTCTACATAAGCTTACGACAAACAAAGGCAAGTTGAATACATTTATAGAGCCATAAATAATTTTTTGTCACTGTAAAACAGTACCGTCATCAAATTACCTAAGAACACATTAGATCTGCCTTGTGCTATCAATGTAATGGATGCACATGTCAAAATAACTCTAAATATTACTTTAAGAACGTCACTGCTAATGTTTCAGAATGAATACAGCACAAAGCTGCAACTTCTAGATTTTTTTTGACTGAGTCAATGCTCTAGACTTACACCATTGAGACCAAATAAACTTTAGGGAATGACAATTTCACCAACTATACAACCAGAACTGAAACACAGACTAACTTATAACTGACAAACAATACAACATCAAACACTGAAATATGAAACAGACGGCCAAAATGCATCTACTAAAACTGTCCATTAATTACTATGGATGTCTTATTTTGAGAGTTTTACCAGGCAGTCAAACTCAGCTTACAGTAATTACAGACACACTGATCCTATAATCAAGAATGTTGAAACACGGGTTGCAGAAATTGCATAACATTTACACACAAAAACACTGACACATCAGATGTCAAAATATACCTATTGCAATATACAGTACATTAACGGCTCAAAATCACTCAAACAGCGAACTCTAGTCTAAGGTCGGACATAATCCAACGTTACACCATACGCAATGGTCACTGTACACGATTATTGATGTGAATCCGTGCGGATGAAATATTGATTCAAACAGCTGATGAGCTCGTGGTAGATAAACTCTAGATGTAGACGTAGAGGCAGACGGACTACTGAGGCACACGGTGAGTCGTTCAACTTGCCTCCCAGACGTGTGGCGAAGGCGGCAACTCGGACGGCTGAGCACATTGTGAGCTGTATAAACATACACAGAAATGCTCATCAGCAATGATAGAACACAATGCCATCATTTCAGTAAATTTTTGGGGGGGTCTTGGTAATCTTTGGGAGGGGGGCTCTCACTCTATATATTAATTGCTTTTGCAGCAGTAACAGCGTTTCAAGGGTACGATTTACAGGGAAAGAATTAAAATCATAAATCCTTGGCAGGGCCGTAGGCCCCTCCAGCCCCACTAAATGACACCCCTGATAGAAAACGACTACGAGCATGTGTGCATATACTCTAAACTCCACCCACTAACTGTACTCATATACCAGCCTCAAACATTATCTATAACCCTAACTCTACCCTCAACACTATACATAGCTCTAAACCTAACTCTGAACCACATGGCATGTCTAAAACTTATCAGCCATCTGAACTAAACCATACCATACAAAATGGTATCAAACTGTCAATCATTTTCACGTGTGGCAATCTTGTAACCAATCAGTGGATATGTATAATAATAATAACAATTTTCTACAGTGCCAGGACCATGGTTGTGTATTTAACTAGCAAAACAATGATTACTTTAAAACTTTAACAAAATTCTGGATTTAGAATGCGATCCAAATTACTGCCGCAACCAGTCTTTTGCTCCTGCAAAATTTCATTAAGACCAACTGAACAAATTTTTCTCTGTCCATCCATCAGCTGCTGTGATGCACTGTCAGTTTATGTGCCCTCTGCTAATGGAAAAAATCGTGGAATCTGGAAATGATCCAGTACCAGTGGTAGAATCAAGATTTTCAAAAGTACGGATAAATCGATCTTTTCCCAATAGCATAAAAATCTGTTAATAATGTTTTTAGATACCTGCGCAAAGACAGAAACTGCTACGGATGCATAACCTCTGCAATGGAGATATCTGTGACTGTTTAACACTGCAAGCCTTTGCCATATAGCTATGTCAGTGTCAACCCAGCTATGATAAAACGTGTGAAAACTATACTAGGCTACGTATCTGTTTAGAAACATACCTGATAAATTTGCTATAGAGAACGGACGACGTGTTAATACTGAGAGGAGATCCAGTGATATGTCGCATGCCGTTATGTAAGTGGATCAATTTTTCTGTACATATCCAGTGCAGACACACAGTTAGATATGGTGCAAAAACTACAGTTAACACTATCACATTGCTAAACTTCAAAACACCAGCAAAATAAAGCTGGCATACGCCAGCTGCATGGTAGATTACATAAAACTGTAAAAGGTTTGATTATATTTAAGCTAACTGAATCTGGCAATTAATTTCACAGTCTTTAATGCATGTTGGGCGCCATATGAGCAGATGTTTCACGCACCACCTAGTGCTTCTTACAAAAGCTGTCCCTGCCAATTTCTCAGTTGCTAGCAATAATCGATATTACAAAAGTGGAGCAGAAATTTGAAAAAAAACAAAGAAATAAAAATAATGCTGTAACTGATAAAAATCCTGCTCACGGTGCATTCTGTTTGATAAACGACTCGATTGGTTTGGCGTGTCTGTGAACAGAAAACTCCATTAGCAACTACTCGAACGGTTCAAAGCTAATGTTGCACTTTGTTTCTGATGGACCGGAGAAGCTGCTGTTATCTTTATTAGTTGGCAAACTAGCTTGTTAACAACAACCAGCAGAAATGACATTTATGCATGTACATTAGCCGATGGTGACAGTTAAGTTAAATATTATTCCTTGTTAAAGCAAAAACACACATATAAAAAACAAAAGCTTAAAACGTTGACTTACCTCGAACGCCTGACGGTGAGATGAGATCATCTTCAAAGTGAGGTTTGAACGGGTCAAGGCAGTTAGGGTCAAGGTCGGGAGACGTGATTATTGCACCGGACGGCATGTGAAGGCAGCAGATGCACATACACGTGTGATAGCGTAGCCGACCTTCACTCAGGTATGGGTGTCGTATTGCTTCGGCAGCTGTCAACCGCTTGTTCTGACAAAACACAGCAACAAATACATATGCGAGTACCAAGCATTGATCTTTCAAATGATTTAACTTGAAAACAAAGTTTTCTTAAGACCGGCTAAGGTCTGGTGTTCGCCATCTCTCCACTATTCTGCATCTTGATCAACATTGCTCAAGTATACTTCTTGATCCGCTGTTGGCTCCAAACTTCAATGCACCATGTTTTCGAAAGTCTGTACATCTACCTCTTAAATGGTATTCCACTTTACCTTATGCCACTTTGCATTTTGCTATCTGTGTCGTACAGCATACATCAAAGCTATTTTTTTAAATCTCTCTTGCCTTATGCGTTGTTCAAAACAATGTTATCAAAATAATATGCCACAGTCTAATGCAATTTTGAAACACACCTATTGACAAATGGCTCCGCCAAAAACTCAACAGCAGCATGAACTTACCTCAGTCATCACAAGAACCAGATAATTCAACACATGGCATAGTCATTGATTAGTTAGTCATAGTAGTGAGCACTGTTACAAAGGCTTAAATGCCAGTTCGAATTGCTTTTGTGTGCATATACAGTACCATGATGTTGTGTATTATCAACTCAGACTAATAAGCTTCCTTTCTTATTAAACAATGATGATTTATAATAATCACAGAACTGGTCAAATACCGGATTAAAGGTCAGCATTTGGCACATGAGGTGCATGACAAAGTCATCGCAGTCTGGTGACAGTTGATACAAGGCGGCCATCTTTGAGGACAAGTGACCTTTGCTTCGGACATAAGCCTTTGCCGGCTCACAGGCACTACGAATGTCCTCATCCGGAGGAGAACCAAGGAGATCAACGATCAAGTCCAACTGTACACAGCGAAAAAACGCAAAAATCACCACGTGTTTACTTACTGCCTAATACCATCAAAGCCCCTACTGTTTCAAGCAGTATGCATACCAAACCCTAAAAGTAGTTTTCTGTGACTTTCCAGAACCTTCTTATCTGCATTTCCCAGGAACTTGCAGGAATATCTGCATCCACTTTCCACTTCATTCCAAGACTGTTTATTAGAGTAGATATCTAGCAAGTCAGATTTTCAGGTACATCAACTAAATTGATTACACTATGTATGTAACATGTTTCAACTAATATACAGAATACACAGTTAATCTTACACAAGCATGTCTGATAAGTCACCAACATGTGGCAAACTATTTGGTTTATTTTCTGCGACTTTCCCACACCTAAGCCAGAGCTTGAAAAATGATTTTTCTGGACTAAAAATGTGAATTTCAAACTCTCGTGACTTTTAGGCATACACGTATGTGTCCAGGTATATCACTGTGCTCAGTTTAAGCTGATATTATTCAGCAGTGCAAGGACACTTAAGCCTGGTTTCCACTATTGCGTTTCGCAATGCAACGTACCGTTCCGTACCGCACCGTACCATACCGTAACGCAAGCACGAATGGATAAAATTATGCAAGCACTTTAGTGCTGCGTACTTTTCCCCTTTTGCGCCACAATGACACCAAAACTTTCCGTTCAAAGGCAGGGCATTGCAGCAAAGAACAGCAAAAATGCAAAAAAAATTCTGTTTTGTTCAAGTTATTAAATTAAATCTGTATCGATAGGCTCTCTATATCTGCATCTATTTCAAAATTTGTCATTTTACCTTTGCATGCTATTGCCAGCGCATGCTGTAGCAGCCTACCGTTGTGGGCTATGCAGCTACAGCTTTGCTGTGATTGGTTGACCACAAAGTGCCCCGGCAAAAAATAGAGACAATTTCTATCTCCTGCGGAACGGTGTCGCAACAGCTTGCGGCCCCGTTACGGAGCTTACGGAACGGTACGGAACATACTTTTTTACGCATCGTCAATTTGCTTGAGTAAAAATTCTTGCGAAACGTTACGGTGCGGAATGTAATGGTGGAAATCAGGCTTTAGTTGGCACGATGGATAGTAATATAACACTGCACATTTTATGCTGCATGCTGTTCTCAATGTGCCAATCGTTGCATGTTGCCATTGATGCAAGTATAAATGGCAGTTATGTACAGTCGTACATCGAAAAAAGCCAGTTCACCTGTTGTAAAGGACTGTTGGCTTGAAACAAAACACGACGACCGAGAAGTTCGGCGACGATACATCCGACCGACCAGATGTCAATGGCTGCCGTATACTTGCGAGCTCCCATCAGGATCTCTGGGGCACGGTAGTACTGCGTCACTACCTCCTGGGTCATCTGTGACGACCGAAGGTCTGGGCAGCCGATCCGCGCCAGACCAAAATCACAGATCTGCGAACAACAACAAACTCTGGTTAGCATAAATCAGATCATCATTAAATGCCTCTGATTCACCATTTAGCTGTTTTTGAATACTTCTGGTTATATTCTGGTATTGAAGTGCCACATGTTCGTACCCTATTCCAGACATTTCAAACTGCTTCTGTGGAGCATAATGTGACCCTTCGTACATTTTGCAATTCTCAGGTTGATTGATTTTGATGATGGCAGCAGCCAATTCTTTACTATTTTCCATTTCTACGAGTTTAACTACTTTAATGTGTACACTTTTTTATCGAGGGCTAAAACAGTCAAACCACTCAGGAAGTCAAATGGAAATAGCAGTGTGACATAAATTACTATTTTAATTTATTTATATGAAAATAACATATTGTTATTGCAATTCGAAGCTACCAACTTTCGGCATTCATCGAATTCATTCAGGTCATCAGGCTGCCAGTATTTTTCACTATCACCAATTTTACTGCAGTCACTCTAGGTTAGGCTGAGTCCACAAAACATCTTCTGGTAACAGCAGGACTTTATTAGGCTGGGCGCTTTTAGTTTACTCAACCAAAAGACATTAAACCACTACAGGGCCATTCTGTTCTAAACTGGATACAAAATTAATCAATACTAACTGTCCGCCACAGCGACACCTGGTGGACAGTCGTTCCGAAGAAGGCAGCAGTGGTTGCCAAAACGTCAACAAATGTCCAATTTAAAAATTTATTTTTCGATGAATTTGCATAACTTATTAAATCAATCAATACAGTATCAATCTAACCTTCAGCATGCAGTCGGAATTTACAAGCAAGTTGCCAGGCTTTATATCACGGTGAAGAATGTTGGCGGAATGTAGATATTTCAAACCTACATTGCAGACAATATGTAAATGCTGATAGCCTACAGGTACCAGAAAGCTTAATGACAATTCTGCCAAAGTGAAATAGCACCATATTTTAAGCAAAATTTGTTTACACTGACTTCTAAAAATCATACCGACATACGGCAAATAATGATGACAAGTCGATGAAAAAAGAACAAATTAATCATTAAGAAAATATGAAGATTGCGCAGAATTTTCTGTACAAACCACATTTAAAAGTAACTGCTTGCATTCAACAGTAAATGGCTTTCTGTAAAAATATGTAACATAACTTTGCATGATAGAAAAAAATAGAAAAATAGAAAATTTTTTTTACATCATAACTTGCAAAATATGATTTAATTTTTTCAGATGTGCAAAACTGCAGCCTGGCTACCTTGTGCTATTGGACAATGCATATAAAGCCATAACAAATTACCTCTAAGAATCTGATAGGTGAAAACTTTGATATGGTCAGAAGACAGAGGCTGTTGAGATACAATAATCTTGTGCAAATCACTCTGCATATATTCTGTGAGCACATAGCTGAATTATACAGAGTCAAGACGACTGTAACTTAGTCATAATATGCGCATCAAAACACGTTATTTCAATGCCATCACTTTCATGACAGTTGCGAATGTTTGTATATGTCCTTCTTCATTTTTGTTGTTTAATAATATATTTTGCAACTTTTTGATTTATCCAACACTTTGTAATTTATAAAACGTTAAGACATAAGTCTGAAAATAAAACTAAATGAAAATATTTAGGCCTACTACAGAAAGTGAAGTGCTGCCGATAAAATTACTCCTGTGCATAATGATGGCAGCATAGCTTTACCTTAGCGGCAAATCCAGGATTTCTATAAAAAAAGGCCAATTACCGTAAAACTGCTAAAACAAGCCGGGTCTCATATAGTAGCCGAGTCTCTAATACAAGCCGGGGGTCTGAGACTGATGTTTCAATAGAAGCTGGGTCTCAAATAAAAGCCAAAATATTTCCGACACAACTGGCTATTAAATAAATGTTTTAGTTTCCACTTCACCCAACGTCTGCTTTTGCACTACCTGGGGAAAGCAAAGCAAGCATAATGCGTGTTAAAATGAATGAAAAAACGTCAATAAATTCCATCTATCCTAATTTGTCGGCCCCAACAGCAGGACTTGCAGCAGTGTGTCTACCAGATGAAGTTCAGAAATATTTGCAAAGTCAAGAAGCGACCGCTAGAGCCTGGATTGGTCTGGAGCAGAACATTATCGATACTGCTGTCAATGAATGAAAAAAGCGTCTCCTTGCTTGTGTTCACATAGTGGGCCAACACTTCAAGCAATTTTACTGCAGGCAGTTGAAAAATGAACAACTGAATAAAATGTCAGCCACGGTGTCAGAAGCTCTGAATGGTGAGACTGGAATCGTGGAATGTGGCTTTGTACGTTCTGATGAAACTGATGCTAAGTACTTCTCCACACCACTGCTGCTTGGGGTAAGCTGCTTCGGTTAGCATTCTGACTACTGGTGAAAACATCTTAGTTGGTTGTTACTCAGCAGTGAGTACGTATATGACCATGCTCTTGAAATTTATCAGGAAGGTCGTATGAAGATTTCTTCTCTTACGAAGGGACTCACATTGCTGAAACGTGTTAAGTAATTACTGACCTTGTCTTAGGAAAGAACACATCATCTGTCATCTGAAAGTTATTGAAAGAGGTTTTATTTTTTCTCTCGGAAATTATCAGTAGTCCCGCTTGATGTGCATTGGCTGATATCTGGGTCCTGCGACAAGAACACGGTGCTGCCAAGCCAAGGATCTGCGCTGGCGATTCCTGCTTTGGTCCATGGGTGTGCATTGAGCTACTTGCGAGGCTTTCCTCCAAATCATGTCCCCTACTGGAACGTGGTTGTTTCCACAGGTTGTTGCCATCGTCCTCCTTGATCTTGGGCATGTTATAATGCCGAGTTCATTCCATCGGAAAATTTAGACAATTATTTTGACATAAATATTCCCGTTGGTTACAAGGATAATGAAAAAACTGTGCTGTAGCCATTTTAGGGGTATACATGTTGTTGCTACCTTGAAAAAAGCAGCTAACGTGTTAACGTGTCCTCGGTTATGTTTCAGTGAAAACAGCCCAGAGTCGTTCAGTGCTGAATGGCTGTGTGTGCGGTCGTGCAGAAAGATGGCGTTGAGAAAGTGCTGGGTCTGGGCAAGATGCTGGATTCGGAGGTGAACGCTGTCAAGCAGGGACTCCCAGAGCTGCAGAAGAGTATCAAGAAAGGTGAAGAATTCGTTGAGAAGAACCCGCCACCAAATCTCTAAGAGATCCGACGACGTCGTAGTAGTCACGGGCAAGCAGCCGCATCGTATGATAACAACCCATGGGTGTGTTAGCTAAATTCCACTCTGTCCCAGCAATACCCCCGCGGTGACTGTCCTCCTGCACCTACCGCAGACTCTGTAGATCATGAATTCGTTTGTTACAACTGCTTGGCATCTGTCGACCAATCATTCAGTGTATAAGTCGTATGTGCGTGTGGGTTTGTGTGTGTTATAGTAGAGTTTCTATTTGTTTGTCCCCGTTGATTGAATTTTTGTTTCTTCTGAGTTGTTCCCGAACGTCCGATATCAGCGTTTACACTATTCACTGGCGGCCGTTGATGCATTCTGCGGAAAATAATCCTACAAGGCTAGTGGCTGTTAAACAGCTTTCAACCTAAAACGTATACCGATTGTTTACGTAGCGCTTATTCGAGTGCCGTGTTCTCGAGACTGTGTGCACAGGGTTTTTTAGTTGTGTACTGTGGGTAAGGTTGTGGTGGTTAAGTCGCATCTTATGGTAGTCTTTTTGTTACGTTTGAATAGCTTCAGATATTGTGTTATAAAACAAACGCTAACTCCCGGTCATTAGTGTAAGCTATTAAAGTTATTGCATCATGCTGGTTTCTTCTTCAGTTTGCTATTTGTCATCACAATTTACCAGATTTCTGTTCGCGCATTTTCAAAATCTACATAAAGCTTCGTTTAGTCACATTACAGTTTTAAACAGTCAAAATTGTGCACATGAAAGACATACTTTCCATCAAAGTTATGCATATAACAAGACACTTTCGTAATTTTTAGCTGTTACGTTTACATGCACTACATCTGTCCAGAATTTGATCGAAATTGTTGGGTTTTTTGTATTCTGAGGTACCTGAGTTTGCCAGTTTAGCCAATCAATGGCGCAGGGGCGGCGATTATAGGGGGGACGGGGGGGACGCGTCCCCCCCAAAAATTTTGGTTGGGG
>Ga0209671_1005958_pt1 | contig 12421 bp, 4 predicted proteins | sample WorMetHERISLAND2_2_FD_187401 | JGI IMG/M metagenome (GOLD analysis project Ga0209671, IMG submission 187401) | Marine gutless worms symbiont microbial communities from Max Planck institute for Marine Microbiology, Germany - Olavius geniculatus... | ecosystem: Host-associated > Annelida >...
CATTTGTGATGCCAGTATGTTATATTTAAACATTTGTGGGCTACAAAAAGGTCCTGGAAAATTTTTCATGGGGGTCTTGGAAAAGTCCTGGTTTTTTGTCAGTAAAAGAGTGGGAACCCTGTATTTGCAACCCTTATTCTCAGGCAACATGTCTGTGGTTGTCTGCATCTCTGGGTCTGTCTGAAGTTTGTCCATTTCTCATGATAGCAGCTGTTCGTAGTCACTAATTTACGTCAGTCCGCTGATGCTAAGCTTCCAGCATAGAAAAGGAAAAAGGTTAAGGTGGTGTATAGCTCTAGGAAACCCTTCACAGAGCTACAGAGCGTTACCTGCCATATGGGATCACACAGTGTTGGCTGCCATCCAACACAGGTGAACGCACCCCACCTTAATCCTAACCAGACAGGCTGGTACTCAGTTTACCTACCCCGAAGGGATGGAAGGCTGAGTTGACCTAGGTGGCTGGTTACATATCAAGATGGTTTATCTGCCTGTAGGCAATCACCCATGTAAGTAGTAACCACTTGATAGTATCCCGATTGGGAATCGAACCATGACCATTTGATCGTAAGTCTGACACCCTACTGTTATGCCACTGTGCCATCCTTAAGTTTGAATTTTTTTTCTGCACATAGGATGCATATCAAGCCACATTGCTTACCGGCTTGTGTTTGTAGTTATTTGTAGGGCCCACAGTTTTCCACGGAAAATTTTGCCAAGTTCCGCGGGTCAGTTCGCAAAATTCCGCGACTCACCGTGGCAAAATTTGGACAATGTCCAAATTTTGCGGTTTACCGCCACCTTCCATTTGTGTGAAAACTAAGCTCTGTTCTGTTTAAAAAAATTTTATTTTTTGTAGGCTGGCATGATGCTCAGTTATGCTAGCAACATACAAAGAAAATTATCGATCTTTTTTCTTTTAAAAATTGCAGTTTGTCAATTAGTAGCATTGTGCTTATTTACCACTGTGCAATATTACGATGGTAATTATTAGTAGGGACCCAGTTTTTGGCAGTTTAGTTTGATTTTTCTTTGGGATACTGTGTGAATAGTTAGTCTAATTACGTTATCTAGTCGACGATCATACATCGGTCATTTCTCAACTTTTGCAAAATTCCGTGACAATATTAAAATTCCGCAGAAAAGGGCAAATTTTGCGGCTCGGCTAGAAATTCCGTGGTCCATGGAAAACTGTGAGCCCTAGTTATTAGGAAATATGGTGCATTGTTGTAGCCGAGTCTAGCACATGTTTCGCGTACATTTCTATTTTTTAATGTCACTGCTGTGCGTTGCCAGAAGAATATATTGTGTCTCATAGTATTGATTCGTTTTTCAGTGTGAACATTAATTAGGATGCTCGTGACGGGGTACGACATTTATTTATTTTCTGTTAGAGTATTACGAGTGTACAGTTTGAGTTTGTGTGCACATACAATGCAAGTAGATTGTCAGTTGATTCGGTGAGTTTCAAGGTTGTGATACACTGTCGGCAAATCTACTGTTTTAAGTTTCAATGTACTATACCATTTCTCATTGAACTGAAGCTGTCATTCATTGCAGCAGGTTGAGCAATTAATATATTGGAACAACTGTTTCATTTGTCACTGCTTTAAATTGTTAGATCCAAGATTATTTCATTTGATGTGATAATAGAAATTGGACTGTTTTTGAAGTGCTGTGCTGTTTCACTTGATGCACAATTTTAAAAAATACTCCGAAAGTGAAAAAAATTAATCACTTTAATGACTGACATGCGTTGAATATTCTGCTCTGTTTTTAGCCCTATATTTTCTAAGTATTTTAGACTTCAGTGACATCAGTGGTATAAAAAATGTAAAAAAATTATTTTATTCAAAAGTCAAAGTGTAAGTCAGTAAGTAAGTAGCAATTTATACAGCACCAAAATCTCACAAGAGAATCAGGGCATTGATTGCCGAAGCTAAGAAATCTATACCACTTCAAAAACAGTCACAATGTTTATTTTCATAACCTGAAGTTTGTTTTTTATGAGCAAAAATGTAATTTTTTTGCTTGTGTTTAGGATCATTATTATGTTATCGCTAAAGGTTAAAAAAGTCCCTTTTTATGTGTGTTGTGTGAAATTTTTTCACCTTTCTGACTAATATAATTATAATAATGGCATTGAAATTATTTTAAGCCTGATGGTCAGTCATTGTTGTGCAAATGACAAAAAAATGTTGATGACTCGATCACATTCAGCGTTTTGTTATTATGTCAGTTATTCATTATTAAAATTGTAGCCGTACATTAAACGCTTTCGTGCAACCGACTTCCCTCTTGTTTACTGGTATTGTTTATTTGCCAGTTAGTTTGTATTATTGACGTGTGTAATAGAAGAAGAAAAATGTTGTTGCCGGTTTGTTTGTTCATTAGATTGAGATTTATGCTAAGTGATTTGTTAATGCACTGATGCAGATATTGTCACACTCTTCATCTTTTCCATTGTAACTATGAACACGTTGAAACACTGTTGCATATATTCCTTTGCATCTGCATAATTTCAATATCGACAAACTTATGTGACTGAAATTCTGCTCAGTTATGCATGTCACATTGATAAGCTAGAACTATAAGTAATGTATAGTAACCTTGAACTGCCCTCAACCACTGAGGTAATATTATGTGCGCTGAATTATTGTATTATATAGTAGCGTAATTGTAGCATTTGATATAGCAGCATCACTATAGCGCGTATGGGACTGCAATCACTATGGAAAATCGCTTTATTCTCAATCGGAAGTTGGACGTTGGCGTTCAGATATTGGCGGTACTGTACAGTTGGCCTAGCAACAGCTGGACTTCTTGTTTATACCATAGTGCGCAGAAAAATGTGTAGAATGTACGGTGAAAGTAACCAAAAAGCCCAGCTAACGCAAAGGGAAATGCGTGACAGCGGTGCAATGGTGCATGTTTGAAGGCTCACTGCAAACAAAATTTAAGCTCACCGATCTCGGCAATTTGTACACGATGACTTTCATTTATTCACACGCGCTATATGGCGTCACCAGTTTTGCGCCGCTTGTGTCGTTCGAGCGGCCGAAAGCCTGCATTTTGAAAAGGGTACTTAAGTTTGACACCCCCGTACGGAGGATTCCTTGAACAAATTGGGCCGAAATTTAAACTAGACTGTAAAGACTACGTTTGATGTCGAAAATTTCATACGCAAGTTGTCTTGGTCTATCTGTAATTCGCTCTTGAAATGTGTATTGCAGACCGAAATCACCAAAAAAGTCAATGAAACCCTTATTTTGGTGATCAAGGTCATTGATTTTGGTGCAAATCGAAACCCAGTGTACGACTTCCTATTAGTGATTAATAGTAACATTGGCCCTATTTTGCACCATTTTTGAGGTACAGTGACTTATTGGCTAAAAATCGCAAATTTTCCTTACCTTTTCTCATTTAGCGTTCTCGTTCGGGGTGACCTTTTTCGAATTTCTGGAAAAGCTTTATGGATCCTAAAACTAGAGTCTTTCAGTTACAGGCAGCCGAAGGTGAAGATTTGGTGATCCTAGCTTGCACCGCTTTTGACTGATCCAACTCTATGATAGACAGACAGACAGAATTGCGATGGCAAATACGCGCTATATTAGTTCCTGCTGTCGCGCGTAAAAATGTGATATTTGAAATCATTGCAATGTGTTACTTATTTTTGTGTTATTTTTACTCATTCATTACTCTATGATTACGCCCCAAATGTAAACATAGATCTTTCTTGACGGATGGTTGACGGCGATTACGTAGTTTGTTGTATCGAATTGTTATTTTGTAGGCTTTTGGCTGCATACGTTACATCGATTTGCACGAATTAGGGAATTTAAATGACTTTCATTGCAAGTGTTTGATTATTGCGAGTTTTTCGGTGTTTAATTCGTCATCTGACGCTGCTGCGATTTGCTCGCCATCTTGGATTATATTCAATCTTCGTTTGTTCCTCATTGTTAGTATTTTTTTAGTAATTATTATTTTCAGCTATTGTTGTTTCAGTCGTGTACTAGTTAAGCTGTACAGTTGTTTATACGACATAGGTAGTTGTCACATTTTAGTTTCAACTCGTATCAATGTAAGAATATTGTATGACTTCTCAGAAGAGGATGTCTTACAGTAATTGGATAGATGGAACAGACAGCATTGCTCCATTTTGTCAGTAGATGGATTGACAACTGGAGTTAGTTATATATTATTGAACTGGGTGTTTATATTTAGCCAATAATATGTATTTTAGCAGAATAGGTATCAAATGGTTGGTCTAAAAAACAATGGGCAGATGTGGACTGGCGATCGGCGACCCCCTGAGATGATGTAACTGGTCCAACATGTTGCAGTGTAAAATGTTAAGCGTACACAATAACATGTTTTAGTCATTATTTAATGGATAGTATTAAATAAATGTTTCATATAAAAGAAGTGTCTATCAAATGTACGACTTTAGTCCCTAAAGGATCTGTACAATGTACATTATGGAAATAAGAAATAAAATGTGTTTGCCTTCGCTTGCCCATTGTCTTTTAGACAAGACGCCAGGCTGGCCGCAGTTGTTTGTTGTCTTATTTGTTTGCTCGTGGTGAATTTAGACCGATCCGTATCAAGTCCAGTTGGCTCCAAAATGAGGGGTCATTTGCTATTCCAGCAGTTCCTATTGTAACATTTTTTTTGCTAGTTACAGGATTGAGAATATATTTAGGCTATTGCTGTTTTTAAAGCTGACATTGGTTGTTGTTTTTGCAATATGTATGCCAATTGTGTTTTAGTAGTGGAAATCAAAGTTCTGCAAGCAGCAAAACATGGCATCAGGACCGTACAACTACTCGTATATATTCAAATACATCATAATTGGTGATATGGGTGTTGGCAAGTCATGTCTGCTACACCAGTTCACAGAGAAAAAATGTAATTATTTTGTTAGTTGTTATATAATATATATTTTTGCACATATTGCATTATTATTATTATTATTATTATTAAAGTAATCAGGGTTCATAGGGTCATTAGTGCATTATTGGTGAGTACACTAAAGTATATATTTCACTCTACATTTTGATGTAGCGCAAGTATTATATGTCTTTTTATCGATATTTTTGATACTTAATAACTGCAATTTTAGGTCCTTGAAAGTCCTTGAAAATTCCTTGAATTTTATCCTCAGTTTGCTATGAACCCTGGGTAATTGAAACACTAAAATTTCAGAACTGAGATGTAAATGTATTGACCATAAAGAGTAGTAGTAAAGAATAAATATCATCAGAAAATAATTACAGAATTAATTTTCGCTGTGTTGCAGTTATGGCAGATTGTCCGCATACTATTGGTGTTGAGTTTGGAACAAGGTTAGTTGCTTATGGTTGTAATTATGTGTTGATCTTACATTTGTTTATTAAAAGCACAAAAAAGCACAATTCATCAGGTTCTTCATTGCTTTTCACCTAATTTTATATACTTCATATGATTGAGTTGATGTGGTTTAGTGGGTCCCAGGTTGCTAGGCTATAGACACCAATCTGGAACTTATTAATTGATTACATAATTACTAAATTAAATGTGACATGTGCATTGTGCAACTGGTGTAGAATACCCAGTTTAAACTTTAAAGTGCTCCATTATTTTTACAGTAAAGTCTTTAACTTGTTTGTGATGGGCATTACTTAGCATCAGGCCCATCAAGAGGGTGAGGTAGGGGGGTGAGTTACCCTGGCCCCATGACGTTTGGGGGGCCCCGCCGTCGGTCAGAAATATAAAGTATGCCAGAATGTACTATTTTGAAAAAGAAAATTCCAAAAAAAAATTCCCCAGAGGGGCCCCCGTGAAAATGTTTCCCGGGCTTTGCTGTGGCTCTCGACGGGCCAGCTTAGCATTTGGATGAGGACTTGAAGACTGCAGCAGCAACAGCATTGGAAAGTTTTTATTGCCATTTTGTGTGTGAAATGCCAGAATCATAGAGGTTGGTGGACAGAAGATAAAGCTACAGATTTGGGACACAGCGGGACAGGAGAGATTTAGGGCGGTGACGCGCAGTTATTACCGCGGTGCTGCTGGTGCACTCATGGTCTACGACATCACGAGGTAAAGGCTGCACGTACTGTTTTAGGTAATGGTATATATTCTCTGCATACATAGGTTCAAGCATATGACACCATTTTTGCAGGGTTTCCATGCATTAAAAGTCCTGGAATTTTTTTTCTCCATATTCAATGCCTTGAAAGTTCTTGAAAATATGGTTGGTCTTTGAAAGTACTTAAATTTGAGTTTCTAGATTCTTGAAAGTCCCAGAATTTTTAGAGTATTTTTATCAGCATAAATCCACTGCACACTTGTAAATTAATTTGCTGGCAGTATTTTAATATGGTTTCAATTTGATCGTATGCATTTTTACATCTAGTGACAAATGACCTGTTGTGCACGGGGCTCTTGTGGGTCCGTGAAAGTCATTGAATTTTTTTTCTGGATTTTCAAGGTCTGGGAAGTCCTTGAAAACAGACATGGTTCTTGAAAATCCTTGAATCTATGTCTGAAGGTCCTTGAAAGTGCTTAAATTTGATTTTCTAAAACACTGTGAGCGAACAAGTGATTTTCAGAATCAGTGTTGTCTGAGTCAGAGTGGTCCATAGACTTCATCATTACTGTTACTTGCGCATAATTCCAGTTTTTGATTAATGCTCGAAGGTGTTAAATTGTCCATATATGTGCTTATATGTGCCTATAAAAGTGCCGGTTTGATTTAATTCCTTTGTATGCTTCGTATGGTCCTTAAAAGTTTTTGAAAAGTCTTTGAATTTGATTTTCACAAATGGGCAAGAACTATGTGTGTAATCGGCAATGATATGAACTAATGTGTTGACAAGTTAGTTTTTGAAAATTAATCTTGGCAGTTCTTGAAAGTTGAAAGTCCGTGGAAAGTCTGGAATTTTTTTCATGACTACAGTGGGAACCCTGGGAACCCTGTTTTCGAAGGATACTGGCTAGAAAGAAATTATTTGAGCACGTTAGGGGCTGTTCTGAGATTCTTCTTGCATTGGTGACAAATTGATATTTTTTACTCTTTTGTGAAATTTTTAGTTAGCCACTGTCGAGTTACATTTCATAAGAGCTGTGTTATAATCTATGTATGTTGCTGGTATTTGTGCTACAGGAGAAACACATATAATCATCTGAGCAGTTGGCTGACTGATGCTCGTAACTTGACCAACCCTAACACAGTCAGTTGTATTAGCTGTTGATCTTACATTCATGCACATGTTATAAACATGAACACTTGCACATTTATTGGGTTTACTACTACAGTATTATCAACTTTGACGTTACTGATTTTCAGAACTCACTTTTGACTAAGCTATTCCAGTTTCTACAGAGACATTATTTTTTAGTTGTTTATACATTAAATAGCTGATTGTTGCTTCCACTACTTTTTGCCTCTGCTACTTTTTTAGTTTTTGTTTTTAAATCTGTTACTTTGGTGCCATCTATTCTATTCATGTACAGCAATACCCACAGAATCATAAAATTTCGATGAGTTCTTTGCTGCTGCATGTACAAAGCTGATTTATTGTGTATCGATGCTATATAGTGTTGGAAAAAACAGGTTTTTAAAGATGTTTTAAAAATGCCCAACCCATTGGGTTTTAGTGGGTTTCTAAGGATTTTAAAGGCACAACTTAAACCTTGGCTGAAGGTTCTGTTGGTTTATTTATCTGAGTCCTTTTGCTCTCCAGAACATTGAATATCTAAAAATCCACGAATTCTTACGTTCAGATGTTTCACAAAGTTAACCGTAATGAAATGCTGGTGTTTCGTTATTAGTAGATTGTAAAACTAAAATTGGATCAAGTTTGTGTGGCTTACATAGGTGGGTTTTTGGTGGGTTACTAAATAAGTTCGCCCAATTAAATCCACCAATTTTTTAGGTATCTACCCGGCTGCATAAACCCTAATGCTATATTTGCTGGCTGTATGTGCTGGTGTGAATATATGTCAAATATCAATGCTATGTCGTCTGTAATTGTGTGTGATCTGTGAAGGTGATTTTCATGGTTGGTAATAAGAGTGATTTGGACGCACAACGTGATGTTACGTTTGATGAAGCTAAACAGTTTGCCGAGGAGAATGGTACGCAGTATTCATATTTATTGCTGTTGTTTAAAACTTCATATGTACAGACGATAACTTATTTATTTGTCTGTTCATTTTTTTATGGTTTTACTGAAGAATCACACATTGGGAAAGCTACGTGTTACTGCAGGAAAGCATGACATTGCATAGCAGATTTAAGCCTATTTTTAAATGTACCAGTTGCTACAGAAATGACAGTTTGAGAAAGACTGTTAGATACTTATCTGAGACAAAAAGCTTGTTTAGAGAAACTAAGAACTTATAGTACATTTAGCTCTGTTAAGAAGTAGAGATGTTCGGTAGAATGTTGAGCATATTTTATTGAAATTGCGTTCGTTTGATTAGTGAAGATTAGTTTTTTTGTAGAAAATTGGTACCCACTGGTACTTACAGAATGCATTTAATTGCAACTCATGCATTATTTTATGTTTTTAGGACTTCTGTTCCTGGAGTCAAGCGCAAAAACGTAAGTCAAATGTCGAATGTTTTTTGTATGTTTTAATGAACTGTTTATGACATTTCCGTGGCTGCAGTTTTCAATTGTCGACTGCAGATTTTTATTCAGTTCAACTTCTGTTTTGCACTGAAGTCGTTGTCATATTTGTAAATACGAGCTTATAACAGATTTCTGTTAGCTTATCTCTTATACCATAGGTCATAAAACTAAATGATTTTACTTTTCTTGCCATAAGAAATCATTGTCCAGCATTACGTGATGCTGTTATTGTATGTGTGAGAGAAAGGCCATCCATCAAGTAGGACCACTGACAGTTCAGAACAAGAAATCTGAGCTAATGCTCATGAGACGCGTGAGAACCTATAGCAGTTTCTGTTTGCAGGTAATCTTGGTCTATTTCCATCCATTTCGCCAAAGTTCACTTTTTTGCAGTCAAAAATCTCGGAAAAATCACTAAAAACCTCTATTTTTGGGTTTAAGGTCAACCAAGGTCATCAATGTTGACAATCTCAAGAAGCTCGTCGCCAGTGCTTGTTATATTTAGCAGCATGCCTGTGCCTATCTGCAACCATTTTCACGCTAGATAAGCCAACAGCGGATAAATAACCACTTTTTAGAAGAGTACCACTCTTTGACACCTGCGTCCACAGGCCTCCTTGAACCTAGATGATCCGGACTTCGATAGCTAAAATCTACATTCGGTGCTGAAAATTTCATGTGCAGGATGTCTTGGTCTATCTCCAGCCATCTCAGCGCAATTCACTTTTAAGATGCGTGTTGCAGCCCAAAATTGCGAAAAATTCACTAAAACCCCCTATTTTGGGGTTCAAGGTCGTTCAAGGTCATCGATGTTGACATTTCTAAAAATCTCGTCACCAGTGCTTGTTATGATGAGCAGCATATCTGTGCCTATCTGCAACCATTTTCACGTTAGACGAGCCAATAGCGGTAGAATAGCGTCTTTTTAGGAGGGGTGTCTCTCTTTCGCCCCCTCGTTCGTGGGGACCCCTTTCATCCAGTGGCGTGAAATTTTGTCACGAAATACTAGAGACACTAGGCTGTCATATGGTGAAAACCAGAAGTCTCTATAACACCTGGCCTTGGAATGGTACCGGGACGTTACACCAGGATGGACAGACAGACAGACAGATGGACAGAATTACCATACCTAATTCGCACTATGCTAGCTCTCACGCGTAAAAAGTGACTGTTACCTGTAACCTAGTACAGAGTTTGTTTAAAATCCTAGAGCAGATTGGCTGATTTAGACCGATCGAAGCTAATAAAAATGGTGTGGAGTATTAAGTCACTTGTTCCACAGCCTATTGTATGATAAATGGCATTAACTTTTCATTCTGATGTGATGTGGTTGTTTTTTGCTATCAGAGGTGAGAACGTTGAGGAAGCATTCCTTGAGACTGCGAAGAAGATTTATCAGAACATCCAAGATGGCAGGTATGCTCCCATGTCAGAATTACCTTTACTTTGCTTTCCAGTACAGTACTTTGGAGACCGATACCAAAGATCAAGACTAATGATTCCAGACCTGAACAATACCTTTGTTAAAATGGTGCACGGTAATACTGTCATTTAATGTATGAAGTGCTGGGGAAATGTTGTTAACTCTCTCGACTGCCGGAAAAATTCAGCAAGACTTCTGGTTTTCACCGTATGTGTGAACTTAACATTTAAAACTGGAACCGGATGTATCACACCAAGATTTGCTACAGACTGGCAGACATCTGTTCGAGACCAAAGATATGAGATCGAGACTACAGATCTTATCTCGAGATCAGGATTCAAGTTTTCATTTTTACACGCGACAGCAGGTACTGCTATAGTGCATCTTAGCCATCGCAGTTCTGTTTGTCCGTTCTTCTGTCTGTCTGTCCGTCACATGGGTGGATCAGTCAGAAACGGTGCAAGCTAGGATCACCAAGTCTTCACTGTTGACTGCCTGGAAGACTCTAGTTTCAGGATCAGTAAAGCTTTTCCATAAATTTGAAAGGGGTCATCCCAGTCAAGGGCGCTAAATGAGAGGGGATGTAGGAAAAATTTGCGATTTTTAGCCAGTATTGGAATTCATGCATTGGACGTGGCACACAGTGCTGAAATTCATGCACTGAATATGGCGCTAAGCATCATCCGCCGTCGAGTCTGGATGAAACATCATTGTGAACTTAGATTTTGTTCACGCCGGGCCTTCACACATGCATCGCTGTCACGCGTTCCCCTTTGCATTAGCTGCGCTTTTCTTGTTAGGGTTGTGTGTCACTAGCATATGTGACGTACACCAATATTAACTTCGTGTGTAACGAAAGTCCTTCTTGAGCCATAAGGCCTATAAGGCTTGGCTGATCGCCATTTCCTTAGCTCACAGATAGTGCGTTGTGTGGTATGCCTGTTTAGTGTGTACTGTAGATTAATTTGGTGTGTGAATAATTAAATTTTACATTAGGCGGTTAGGTTCAATGTTTTCCGTCTCTTTCCCATAGCTGACTGTGAAGTGACTCTAGTGGCATGGGCACTTTGAACTTTGAATTTCATTGTCTTGTAATGTATTCACCCCTTTATTATTGTTGTATGTAGCCTGGACTTGAATGCCGCGGAGTCTGGTGTCCAACACAAGCCGGCCGTGCAGCGCAGCCCAATCAACAACGACCAGGCGCCCAACCGGGAAGGATGCTCGTGCTAATTCGCTTGTTGCCTGCAGCTGCAGCAGCCACCCCGGGGCTTTCCCTCTGGACTTTCGCGCACTGACTGTGCGTGTGCGACTTGGGCACTAGCGAAGGTTCACTCTATACTAGCAACAACTTGAGCTGGGTGATTTGTTGGACTGGAATCTACGGTCAGTTCCGGCTGAATTTTTCGGTTTGAGTCAGTTCATGACTGATTGACCGTTTTCAGATAGGCTTGAGTTTATTACGGATAACAACCTGGCCTCTGTTTAGCCTGCAGTTATCTGAGATGAACATCACTATGTATGCAGTGGAGACATGTTATTGCATTGTCAGTGAAAGTTAGATTCTTGGTTTTCGTATTCAACTAACCGATTTTTTACTAGGTTGGCAGGTAGGTTATTCGGCATGTAAGCATTTTCTCCATAGCAGTTTCCAGCCGTCTACTTTTTGTTAATCCAGCATATTTGGAGTAACTATGGCAAGACTGGAAAGTGAAATTGCTAGTTTTTTTCTGGTTTCTCTGGCCATTAACTTAATTTCTAGCACGAGCACTGCTTTTGTTGGACCTGACCTGATCTGAAGTGACTTCAAAAATGTCAGCCAAAAGTGAAACTGCAAGCAATTGTTTCTGCGGAAACTATGGAAACAGAGGTTTTTTTATCAGCTGTGTGCCTCTGTTAATGTTGGCATCAAATAGATTGATAAGCATTGAAGCAGGAGCATTAACCCTACGATGCCTAAGCTAAATCGGGTGACGTAAGCACCTAAGGAGGGGGTTGCATCAACCCCCCTCATGTTTTTTGTTTCTGTCGCAGGCATCATAGACTGTAATATACCGTTGGATAGGGCACCATGAGGGGAATTTAAATCCATTGAAATCGCCTTAATATGTTGTCCCTGTGGGGAGTTATGCATTTTTATATATCGAATACCGCAAAAAGCAGTGCCAGTGGTTCAATACATGTGAACTTGGATATTATCCCACAGATATCTAAGGGGGTGACACAGACAACAAATCTTTTCACGTGCCATCAGAACATATCTTGTGCGCAACAATCATGAAAATAAAAGGCTATGCCTAATCGCATAAGACATGTTCACATTCCAAAACAGGTTATGTTCTAAATAGAACGTAGGCCAAGTCAGTACTAGTCGCTGT
>Ga0209671_1005959_pt1 | contig 12420 bp, 7 predicted proteins | sample WorMetHERISLAND2_2_FD_187401 | JGI IMG/M metagenome (GOLD analysis project Ga0209671, IMG submission 187401) | Marine gutless worms symbiont microbial communities from Max Planck institute for Marine Microbiology, Germany - Olavius geniculatus... | ecosystem: Host-associated > Annelida >...
TCACGGAAAATTCACGGAAAGAGTTTCGGAAATTCACGGGCCACACAGACGTTATTTCGAGGTGCTGTGCTAATGCAAACGAAGAAATTTCAGAACAACAAATATTTACTACACTAAGTCAAGACTCAAAACAGTCAATGTCAACTACTTAGTGCTAAAGTGCGACACGTGGTAAACAGCAACATCCGCACAAAAGCTGCTGATAAAACTCTGGAATTGTCATAAATTGAACTAAGAGCGCTAAAATTCACGAAAAATCACGGATTTCACGGACATCAGCGTTTTTCGCGGAAGAAGGTCAATTTCACGGAAAATGTCACGGCCGTGAAATCGTGAATTAAGTTGGTCCCTAAAAAACATGTAGTGTTGACATTGAGCTTAGATGTCGTATTTGATGCTGTTAAATCAGGAATGAGTAAGCAAAGCAAATATGACATACTAAGGTAAGAAGTTTTTTGTGACACAGAGAATTTTGTCAAGAATTCGGATACAAAATGTTTTTATGACATATTTAGTCATCTTATCATGAAAAGATCTTAGTAAAAGTTCTTGGTCAAGTTAACAGAATGTGGCCCTAGTTTGTGTAAATAATTGAAATTCTAGTAAATAAGAGCACTATTATTTGCATGTATAGATCAGTGCAGGTTTGAGCATTGATACGAGCATACTAGGGTGTGGGCCAGGCTAAGTGGAAGTTATGTATCTTGCTCTAGATTGTATATTTCACTTCATATGTGTTTGTGTTCAGAAGGTGACTGGATCTGTGTGAATAGGTAAGTGTCTTTTTATGTTTTTGTTTTGTTTTTTTTACTTTATTGTTGGGGTATGTGATGTGTTATCTTGTTCTGTGTGCTGATTTGTTTTGTAAACTTATATTTTGTCCATGTGATAATTTGAAGATCAGGGAAGGTCATAATAGCTAGGTAAATGACTGAGCAATATCCTGGTGCTGGGCCAACTTATTTTTACATGTGACATCATGTAATACAATAGTGTATATTAGCTACCAGTATCATAATTTTGTCCTGTTGTTTGTCTGTCACAGCCTGGTAGCAAAGCATGCTCAGGTGAGACAGAGAGTCTAGGATTTTATTATAAGTAAGTAAGTAAGTAAGTAAATGATTTATAAAGCGCCAAAGTCTCAGAAAGAATCAGGGCGCATATACGATACCATAGGGCCTGTAGTTTCTTGCGACACCTTTGGTGCATGCTTTAAGAGTCAATTGTGATGAAATGGCTGGAGATGGACCAAGATAAACCTCCGAATAGAAACTGCGAGAGGCTGTCGCGCATTTTAGTGAGCATTAGCTCAAACTACTCGTTCACTTTGCTACATGTTTGTCAGGAGCTGTCGTAATCGCAACTACAAATGGCGTACTGAGTGCCATCTCTGCCAGGCTGCAAGACCTGCGCCATCTGATAAAGATTCTGGTCAGTAGTAGACTGATAGACCTCTACATCGCTGCCAAAATTATTGTCTGCAGCATATTCACTTTTTGGTGCACCTTGGTTTTTCTGCTGATGGAAAATCCAAGCCCGCCATGTTCGGTTAACTTTTTGGCCCTTCTTTTGAAATTAGAAATTCCGCAGATTGTAGAATTATCTGGTATTGTAAAAAGAGAAAAATTGTATTTTGAGCAAACTTGAATTTCTTTTAGTGTTTGAGAGCAATCTATGTGCCAGTTTCAGTTGAAAGGTCACATTCAGCAGACAGCAATAACTCACAGAATGCTGTTCATCTCACTGCATCTGTCTATAGTTTGTGTATTTGTGATAGCCATTGGTTAAGGCTTGTAACCGAAAACTACAGAAATTTGGTGCTGTAGCTTATTAATGGTGTTAAAATAAACAGAAAACATGAAAAAACATCACCAACATTATCGATCGTAACTTGAATAAAGATGAGCAGATTTTAATCATATTTGGCAGAAGTGTTTCTGACACAACTGGCTACTAAATAAGTGTTTCAGTTTCCACTTCACCCAACGTCTGGTTTTGCACTACCTGGGAAAAGCATACCAAGCATAATGTGTGTTGAAATGAATGAAAAAAAAACAATAATTCCATTTATCCTAATCCCGTGGTTCCTAGCAGCAAGTCTGTTGCAAAGTCTGAATGTCATGCAGCAGTGTGTCTACCAAATGAAGTTTAGGAATGTTTGTGAAGTCAAGAAGCGACTGGTACAGCCTGGATTCATTTGGAACAGAACATTATTGATACTGCTGTCAATGAATAGAGAAAGTGTCTCCTCGGTTGTGTTCGCATAGTGGGCCAACACTTCAAGCAATTTTACTGCAGGCAGTTGAAAAAACGACATCTGGATAAATTGTCATGCAAATTGTCAGAAATGTGAACAAAATGTGTTTCTACGCATTGTGTTAATTAAGCAATCATATCGCATTGGATAAAAAAGTGATATTTCTTTGGTTATGTTTTCCCCAGGTAGTGCAGAAACAAACGCTGGATGAGGTGGGAAACTGAATGGTCATTTGATGGCAAGTTGTGTCAGGAATATTTGTACCAAAAATTATCAAAATCTGGTAATTGGTTTTCAAGTTTCAGTCGAAAATGTTGGGGATGCTTTTTTGGGACACAGTGTATATAGAAACGACAGCCGTGGTAATGATAATGATAGTGTCGGTCACGGACAACTATACAGCAATAAAGTATGATACATTTTATAAGTTACTACGCTTACATGAAATTGCTCCAATATGCTGAGTGATAAAATTTGCTGAATACGTAGGTTTTGAGTCCCTGCTTGAATGTGTCAGTGTTAGTGATGGCGTGCACATGCAGTGGCAGGTCGTTGGGGGCTGCCTCACTGAAGGCACGTTCTCCAAACTGAGTGTGCATTTGGGACTTGTAGATTTCTTTCTTGTGGCTGAGTACAAGATGTTGGAATGATCTGGCAGTGCTGAAACTGGTTGTAGAAGGGTTGATATGTATGATGGAGCTTCGCCAGTTCCAGTTATGGTCAAATCAAGTAAACTGGTGAACTGGTGTTGTGGTACAGATGAAAGTGATGGTAGTGTTGCCGGTGATGTGGACTATGGCACCAAGAAAACCTACGGTGAGTCCCACACTATTATAAAGATGTAGTCCTGTGAACAGGGGCTATCCTTTGCCCTGTTTGGCTCGGGGGCATGGCGAGGGTGGTGTGCATGGTGAGGGTGGTGTGGCTGCACTGTTTGATCGCCTGCTGGGTGGTTTCCATACATGCCAGTCATTCTGAATTTGGCAGAATTTTATTCGCTTTTTACTTTGAATTCCACTATCCCGATCGTAATTTCATTTTTCCGCTTTTTGCCCCACATTTTTAAATGTTCCATTACAACGTCACGAACTCAGCACAATGAATACTGACGAGGTTATGCGACGCACATCGCTGAGTAGACCATGTTATGGAGTTGGGAAAGTAACAGCCGCACTGCTACGGCGCCGGTTTTCCTGGGCCGTGGCCGTAGACTCGTGCCTGGACATGAAGTGCACTGAATATTCATGACATGGCGGCGCCATGAGTACCTGTTGATGTTATGAAGGTTACTTTGTGTAAAAAATATATCCAGATCAGATTCAAGAATTGCTGGCATAAAATTTATATATACATGATGCCAAAGTTGATGCACATTAGTAGATGATATCTGACACAAATACGTATAATGACATTTTTATGCTGTTTTTTGTATTGTAGTTGTTGAGGGGTAACTGGTAAATTTGTTGCCTGATTAGTAGTGGTTGATGTATGCTAGAAGTCAGTGTTGCCGGTGATGTGGACAATAGCACCAAGAAAACCTACGGTGAGTCCCACACTATTATAATGATGCTGTCATGTGAACAGGGGCTTTCCTTCGCCCTGTTTGGCTCGGGGGCATGGCGGGGGGGAGTTGTTTGGCTGCACTGTTGGACCGCCTGCCAGGTGGTTTCCTGTGGGGATGGGATTGTAAAGTTTTTTGGTCAGCCCCTTTCTCAAGGACTAGAAATACGTTCTGTGGAATGAGGTCCCATTGCCACGCTAAATAGCCTAGCAGCTGCGTTTCAGCGTTTGACGCTCTTGTGAGCCTGCAGCCAATTATTCTTTGAATAAAAACGGTTGGTTGCCATGACAACAGGGGTCTTCAGGGGAGAAATTTACATGACACCATTGCATAGCCCGGGCCCGAAAATAGGGGGTAGGTAAAAACTGCATCTTTTGCGGGAGCCGAGTTATGGTCAATTTTGTCCCAAAATTCATTGCCGTAGCAACGGATGTTGGCAGGGGAGAAATTTAAATGACACCATCAGATAGCCTGGACCCGAAAATAGGGGGTAGGTGCAAACAGCGCGCAATTATCTTTTACGAGGACCGAGTTATATTGCTTTGAAGTCTCCGTAGGCCATAATGCAAATTATTTAAAAATTGGGGTAAAATAGGGGAAGGAGTTGTCAGATATTTATCCGAAAAAAAGCTCGATTTTTTTCGGGCCCCGAATCACTGCCAAAATTTCATCAAAATCAAATCAAAATTGCGGCTGTAAGAGTGTTTACAGACAGACTGACAGAATGACAGACAGACACAAGTGATTTTATAATCTGTCCCATAAATAGTGATGTAGTCATGTGAGTGAGGATGCTCTTTGGTATTCCTGCCATGACTTTCAGTACCAAGTATAATTGCTGGAAACTTTCTGGAGATGGCTGATGGGCCCACATTTCAGTGTAAGTTTACGGGGTGGCACTGACTGGTCTACACTGCATTAGAACATAGAACATGGACAGTAACACAAGCCCAAGACATGGCTTTTCGCACGGATGTCTGAGGACTGGACCTGGACAAAGAGGTGTTTCCTTTGGCATACTAAGATGAGAAGCGTTCCTGTGATACAGAGAAAGCTGTTGACAGTTTAGATAGGAAACCTTTCCTAATCCGGAAAGTATAATTTCAAAAGCAGTCATCTAGTCACAAGCTAGTTTCCAACTACATAGCCTAATGGAAATTGGCCAGTAGCAGTCTTGCTGGACGCGTTGCTGCTATTGACATCACAGATGATATGTGCTCTGTTGATGGTGTGGTGACACAGCAGTCGTAATTATTTGATGTGATATGAGGCAGGGAGAACTTGCAAATTTTGGATGCAGATGCAGAGGGATGGACAGCTATGTATTTGAAGGTTAGTATTTGCAATTTATTGACTGTTTCTGCTGTTGTTATTCTTATGTGTAACTTGTGTTTTGCAGACGACTGGATCTGCGCAGTAAAGTAAGTGTTTTCTTCTTCATTTTTGTTTCATTATATCTTGTACTATATCGTTAAATGTGTTGATTTATTTCTGTAAGCTTAGGCCTATAATTTGTCTGCGTGATAAGCCCGGTGGTGCTTTTTCTAGAGTGACAGAATGGACATCTGATCTATTGAAAGTACATGCTTTATGTAATGGTTTACCAGCTTTATATTGTAGTGTATATTTTATGCCTCTGCCATCATAGTGCTTGGAGGCATTATGTTTCCAAAGTGTTCATGCATTTGTCTGTCCGTGCATGCGTGCGTGCGTGAGTCCTGAACAAACATTGTTAGCAAAATATGGTGCGTATTTGTTGACAGAATTTGATCAAACTTTCACCACTAACGGTCTTTAAGGCAAGGATGAATGCGTCAAATTTTAGCGTCAAAAGGTCAAGATCAAGGTCATGATCAGGTTAAATATGCCGCAAAATGTACTTTTTGGCCTTGTATTTGTCGCATGTTGGCGGAGGCATAATAGTCGATGGAGTCGTAACCACCCTTTAGGTGTGTTGTCAGTTGTTACAGTCCAGCCTTTCAGCTGCAATGCTGCAATAAACGTTCATCGTTATAACAGGACTTTGTCATCTTTTATTGTTTTGATGACAATGACATGCGTTTAATAGCAACGGGCACATTTCTACAGCCTTTACCATAACTACTGTAGCTGCAGTTACGTTAGTATATTTATTAGCTTTTATTTGATTCCAAAACTCACACTGATACTGTACTGTTTTGCCCAGTACATGTCGTAGAAAATACTTGAGTCGATTTTGGTGTATTCTTTCCTTTACTTTTTTTTCACAGTTTTTGCTTGGATGTTTTTATGTGGCCGTCCTGGTAAATGGTAATATAGACCTTATTGCTCATCTGTATGTCTGATGCAGGCTTCTTGGGTGAAAACAGTTAGATGTGTAAAACCAGCATTGGTGTGTCTGTGAACATCTTCTCGGGCAGCAGTGCTTATTTTTAGTTCAACAACAAAAGCCCTGCTAACGCAGACACCAAACAGGAATGCGCAACAGCTGTGATGCATGTTTGAAAGCCCAGTAAAAAACAAAGTCTAAGTCGGTCGCCAGAGGGCGCCAGACGACCGGCGGCTATAGTGTCTAGTGTTTTACTCGTGCTCACCAGAGGGCATGACGTGTCTCGCTCAGCCAATGTCGTATTGGCTGGATATCGCAAATTTTTCCTACCCTCTCTCATTTAGCGCCCTTGTTCAGGGTGATCCTTTTCGAATTTATGGAAAAGCTCTACGGTTCCTGAAACTAGACTCTTCCAGGCAGCCGACGGTGAAGATTTGGTAATCCTAGCTTGCACCGTTTTTGACTGATCCACCCGTGCGACAGACATGCAGACGGACGGACAGACAGAATTGCGATGGCTAAGACGCACTGCAGCAGTAGCTGCTGTTGCACATAAAAAGTCAAAGGTTGGGGAAAGTCGTAGCTACTTGGATGGCTGCATAATGCTGCTGACACTGGTCTGTCTCATTTTTTACTTGTTTCCTATATACAGCATTCTCTGAATGTTTGTCAGGAAATGTCGCAATCTCAACTTCTCGTTCCGAAACAGGTGCAATCGCTGCAATGCTCCAAGACCAGCTCGCAGTGTCAAAGATTCTGATGGTGAATGGGACGATCGCACCAGCCCAAGACGGCAAAGAAAGGACAGAGACAGTGGACCCAGCAAGAGGAGAATGTCTTCTAGGTACTTACTTACTTACTGAATTACATACACTTAGTAATCACTCACTGAATTACTGGCATTTCAAGAGTGAATTGTGCTAAAAAAACCAGGACTTACGCAATTTTGCCAATACAGTTACAAATTTTTGTTTTGGCTCTTTTCTGGCCTTTTGGGGCGAGTTTGGCATTGAAGACTTCTGCTTCACTTTAGTGTTATTTTTCTATCAGTGGAGATAAATTAAGACAACTTGCCTGTAAAATTTTCAGCATTAAACGTAGGTTCAAGGAATTTTGCATACGGGGTGTCAAATTTGGGTACCTCCTTCAAAATGCATTATTACATTGTATCATGTTGTATTATTGCATGTTGTATACGTATTCCCTGGGTGGCAGCACTGATACTGTCATGCGTTATGTGAGCATTGCTCAGACTGCATGTTGGAAGGATGTTTTGTATATTTGCAAGGGTTTTTTTCTACAGGAGGAAAAATTTCTTGACAGGCTGAAATTTAGGGTGGGTAGAGCAGTTAACCTCATTGGACAATGCTTCTGTTGAGTCGGACATAAAACTCTTACTTACTTACGTTGCAGTAGTAATATCTGGTTCTGTGTCAATGGTGTAGTTCTTGATCCACCCAAATCATATGCTATCCGGTTTGGCACATCTCAGCGGTTAAAGACTATGTCTGTTCTCACCTCTGTTTAATAGCAGACTCAGTAATTCAGCTTTCAGATACCATCAGAATTCTCGGGAGTTTTACTAGACTCCAGCCTTACAATGGGCCCTCATACAAAGCCGTTATCTAAATCTTGTTTCTATCACAATCTTAACGTCTCGTTCCCTAACAAGTGCAATCACTGCAATGCTTTTAGATCAGCTATCAGTGACAAAGATTCTGATGATGAACGGGACGATCGCACCAGTCCCAAACGGCGAAGGAAGGACAGAGACAGTGGACCCAGCAAGAGGAGAAGGTCTCCTAGGTACTTACTTACTTACTTACTTAATTACATACACTTAGTAATCACTCACTGACTTACTGGCATTTCAAGAATGAATTGTGCCCAAAAAACCGGACTTATGCTCTTTTGCCAATACAGTGACAAATTTTGGGTTTTAGTGCGGATCATAATGTCTGAAAAATAGCTTTATTGTGCATAAAGTAAATATAAAATTGGTTTTATCTTGGAAAATGGGCTACTTCGCTTAGTTTTATGGGTTTACTATCAATTTATGTTCAAAGCGGACGGGTGTCTTATCTCGCTTTAAGCAGCTGTCGAATTAGAAGATGCCGTTGTTGACTTTTAGAATGTCATACTAATCCAACGTCTGATTAGTTAATTATAACAATGTTAGAAAATGTAGAAATGTTTTTTTGGGTAAATAATAACGATTTTTCGTATATTTAACGTATGATTTTTGCAGGGATGTGTATATGTGCTTTTGAATAATTGTGCCCGTGCACTGCCCATACCAAAATAAACCTACCTCAAAAAGACCCCATCTGATGCAAAGATCTTCGATATGCCTCTTACGTAAGCTGAGATGTAACCCATTATGTCCCAAATTTTGTTGCCATGGCAATGAGGGTCGCTCGGGGAAAAATTTGGTTGGCAGCGTTCGATGGCCCATCCCTGAAAACCCCCCATTGACGCAAAAATTTTGCAGTATCTCTTACACAGATTGAGTTATAGTCAATTTTGTTTCAAATTTCGTTGCCATGGCAACAGGGGTCGCCTGGGAAAAATTTAAATGACACCATCGGATAGCCCAGGCCCGAAAATAGTTGGTAGGTGCAAACAGCACACAGTTATCTTTTAAAGGGGCCGAGTTATGACACCGTTAAATTGGTTGATTCTGAAAACCATACCCTAGAATTAAAAATTACGACTCTAACTTATACATAGCCAGAGTTATGATGGTTTAAAGCATTGTCTAATTTTCCTCATAGGCCCCATTGTAATTTTTCATATTTTTGTGAAAAAATAGGTTAAAAAAAGGTTTTGTGAAAAATAGGTTAAAATGTTAATTTAAATTTTGTAACCCCCAAAAGGCACTTTCTTGCACTAAGGCACGTCATATGAGCCATCGAGCATTAGAATCAATTTAGCTGTTTTTTTCTGTAGAGGACGGCAAGAAAAAAAGGGAAGGGAAGGGAAGGTACAAGTCACGCAAGCGTTATATTTCACCTGTTCATGGGGAATCCCCCCGTGAACGGATTTTCACCAAATTTTGCGCATCAGGAGATATGCTGGATGTAATCATCTGTGCAAATTTTGGTTCGGAAAAATTAATGGGTTTGGGATATATGGGGGGTCAAATTTTGGGTTCTCCCGTTGAAATGGCTGGAAGACATAGCCAATAAGCACCAAGTAACAATACACTTATTTGCTGATGACACTCGGTTGTATTTGTGCTGTAGTCACGATAATTCGATGTCAACCATCGAAACCATCGACAGACTTCAACAGTGCATCACTGACATTAACGATTGGATGTCTGCAAATGGGCTGAAGGTAAACATGGACAAAACTGAACTTCTCTGGGCTGGTTCTGGGCACGTTCTCTTGCAGAAGGGTGGTTTTTTTTCTGCAGCTTGCTGCTGACACTATTTATCCAAGTCAGCATGTCAGAGTAGCCTACTGGGAGTTGAGTTCTCAGCCGACCTCAGCCTCGAGAAGCACGTCACGAAGGTCAGTGCGACTTGCTTCTACCATCTTCGTCAACTTTGACACGTCCCGCGTACACTTAGTACGGAGTCTGCTATGACACTGGTGCACGTCTTTGTGATGTCTCGAATCGACTACTGCAGTGTCGTTTTCCCCGAGGCTCCAAAGGCTATCACTGACAAGTTGCAGCAACTGCTGAACACGGCAGCTCATGTGGTTACTGGTACCCGGAAGTTCGACCCCGGTCTGAAGCAGCTGATACATTCTGAGCTCCACTGGCTTGATGCACCTGAGCGCATCATGTATGCTTATGCATCGCTGTCTGGATGGAACTGCTGCACAGTATCTCGCGGCACACTGCACGCCAGTCTCTGCGACTTCCTCAAGACATCATCTTCATTCTGCTGCCAGTCATCAGTTTGTTGTGCCGTTTTTCCGCTTGAGTTCATACGGACGTCGGGCTTTCTCTGTCGCCGACACCAGCCCGATGACATGGAACTCACTACCAAGATATCTGCTCGATCCTATTCACACCATATCTGTTTTTGGACGATTACTTAAAACATTTTTCTTTTTAGAGTACTAATGTATGCAGCGCATTAGAGACTTTTGATGTTGATGCGCTATATAAATTTTCCGTTTTACTTACTTACTTACTTATTACCTGCACAGCCCTAGTGGCTTCCTGTTGCTATGATGCAACCTTCCGCAACCCAATCTTATAGAAATAACAGAAGTAGTGGATGTATAAATAGTCTAAATTTGCAGCCACTTTTACATTATCAACCGCAAATAATCAAATTTTGGTAATTTTTGCATATCAGTGGCTCCCAAGACACAGATTGAACATTGCAACATTCTGTTCAGTAGGCTGGATACACAGGCTAAATATTATAATCAAACCTTCGTTAACATATGGCCACCAGACTATCCTTACAAGGTGTGCAATGTTTTTGTTTTTTTTAATGATAGATTCCCTATTCCAGTTCCCCTCAGTAAGATGTTAGCTGTGTATGCAACACTGCAAACCTAGTCTAGTGTTCATAGTAACAGTTGCCAGAATAAAACTATGGCGACTAGAGTGACTTTATGTGGCAACGAAGGTTTGATTGTAGTACTGTGCCTGTATCTGCTGAATAGGGTGTTGCTATATTTAGTCTGCATCCTTGGCAGCCGTTGCTATGGAGAAATTGCCAAAATCTGATTATTTGCAGTTGATGATGTAGAAGCAGCTGCAAATGTTGACCATTTGTACATTTATTGTTCCTGTTATTTTTATAAGATGTTGCTACTAAAAACTAGGCCTAGGTAAAAATTAGCCTTGGTAAAAATTTAAAAAAACTCTTCAGATCAACATTGCAGTGAATGAATGCTCTGTATAATACTAAACTGTGTAGGTCTAAGTGTTTTTTTCATTTACTTAAATGTTTGCTATTATCGTTAGCCTGGTTTTTTAAACATTTTTTATGTTTCACAAGGTAGTGTAAAGACGCATTTACGGAAAACTGTATGTGATGTTGTGTGTGACAGATGTGAGTGTCGCAGTCAGCCCTACTGAGGTCATTGTGGCAAATGAACACCATCTTAACACTTTGGCTGCCTGCATCTATCCGTCAGTGATTGGAACTGACTTTCAACTGACTCTATTGGGCGTCCGCTTCATAAAATCTTTGGAGCCAATGCTCCGTCATAGAAGTAACCTGGGAAGCTTATTTTTTAATTTAATTTTAATTTTTTTTTTCTAGTTTGCTTCCAGGTGCATTTTTGGGCTCAGAATTTCCAACATCAGCTGTGGCCTGACCCTGCTAGAGGAACTCTCTGGCTGGATTTAGAGTAAAGGCATCGGAACAGAAATGGTTGAAGGTAAGGAATAGCAAAAAGGGAAGGAGGGGGAATGGGAATATAATACTAATATTAGTACTAATACTAATCATATTTATATAGTGCCAATATGCGGAGCTACAGAGGCGCTGAAAAGAAGATTAAAGGGAAGGCACTGGCTCCAGGGGCTATATGAGGGATATATGCCTCTAATTTTGTTCATTTATGTAGACAGAAACACCATTCTGAAGGATGATGGCAACATAGCTGTGAAACTGGAACTGGCCTATTTATTTTTTGCTGTACCAAGTCTGGATATGCTATAACTGGAATAAACTTACCAAGAGATATTTGTTCCATTGTGATGTTTGTGTCAAATATACTCTGGTGTTGCTGCTGCTATTATCCAGCTCTGTAGAAATAAAATTGTTGTGCAACCAGTTGTAAAACTGATTCCCGTTCTTCTATCTACTGCCCATTTCTGAAAAAACCTCATTCCTTAAAGTTGTTATTCAACTCTTCGAAAATATTGATGCCATTTTCTGCAATGTTTAGTATTTTACTTTGGTTATTATGGATGCTATTTAATATGTCACTGTTTTTTATAAGCTGTTTATTATACATGTTTATTACATGTCGTGAAATATGAAAAATATCCCTTTGTACCTGTTTTTTCATGAGACTGTGACTGGGCACCAATTTTTTTCTAGGTCTTATCAACAGGTGGGGTCCAGTTTTAATTTTTGGTTTTGTTAGTTCCGTTCTGTGCCCTGACTGTTATGATTTTTGGACGTGCGTAATTTGGCAATGACGATGCAAATTGTGTCAAATGACTTACAGGGTGTTCCAAAAAACGGATACCCAGTTTTATTTTTGGGATAACTTTGGTAATTCAACACCGATTTTAACCATTCTTTCACTGTTACAAGCAGAAATTTATGGCACGTAAACGTGAATTTCTTCCGCCCACCGCACCTTTAT
>Ga0209671_1005963_pt1 | contig 12418 bp, 10 predicted proteins | sample WorMetHERISLAND2_2_FD_187401 | JGI IMG/M metagenome (GOLD analysis project Ga0209671, IMG submission 187401) | Marine gutless worms symbiont microbial communities from Max Planck institute for Marine Microbiology, Germany - Olavius geniculatus... | ecosystem: Host-associated > Annelida >...
TATTTGGATCGTTTGCCATCTTTCTGCCAAAAATTATCAAAATCGGTGGAAATTTGATGCAGTTCTGACAAAAACAAATCTGCTTAGTTTTTTTTGGGACACGGTGTATATCTATGGCAGAGCGCAGGCGGAGATTTCCATTTCCGGTTTAAGCTGCTTTCGCTGCCAGTCGACTTCCAGCTGGAAATCGTCGACCTCCGACCTTGAAACATCCAACAGTTCACCTTCGCTGATGACCTCAAGGTCAGTGAAGGTCAGCAGAAAGACCTGCTCGCGTGGCGACGACGTCACCGGGTCACGTGACTCGCTGTCGTCTGCGTCATCGCCCTCCTTGCCGTTCGCTGTGAACATCAGCATTCATTTCTCAGAAAACAGATTTACAGTGCAACCACAATACACCAAATACCAAATAAATGAAGCGTTTTGAAAGACAGAAAAGCCAGTGGCGTTTACAACTTTCTATACTCGTAGATGGCTAATAGGGTGTTTACACAATCGAGCAAACATCGAGCTGGCTTAAACAGACCTACTGGAACCCCACCCCTTGCTCAAATGTAGGCCTAGGCTTAGGTTCTTAGCCCACAGCGTGCTATATAGACCTTCCAATTACAACCCACCCGCCCTCCTAATTAGCATGCTAATTACCATAGAACGTCGAGCTAGCTGCTTGATGTTTGCTCGATCGTGTAAACACTCTATAAAAAAGAAACACGTAAACGATGGCAAATCATTATTCTGCCGGCATTAGCAGTCTGGCAGTGTCTCTGTCTAGATGACAACCGTCGCCAACCCTCGAGCTTTTCCGGTTGTCGGCCCACGGACGTGGAACGACATGCCGGACGACGTGACGTCTGCCAAATCGTTATCCAGCTTCCGGCAACAAGTCAGAATTCACCTGTTCGTCAAATCCTTTTCCTGACAAATCCAATTCATCTGTCTCTAGTTAACTTAGCAGTAGGTTGTATTACTTAAGCCACTTTAAAAAACGGACTCTTTAACTGATTGAATAAAATATACACTTCATTTTTTCATCAAGTGATTGGCTAAAAACACAAAGGCAAGCATATAAGAAAAGAACAGGTTGAAATAAAAACATCTAAAATGTTTAAAATACATCTGTATTTATAAGCATCGTGTATAAATTTACTTTTTTATTGGTAGCTGCAAGCGATTCCCACTATTGCTACACATTTTTCCATAGCGTGGTCTCTCCGTCGTCTGTCTGTCACAGTCTTATAGCCAATAGAAACGCATAGTCAAAGCATTCGTATGGAGTATAGCACTGTATGGAAGTGAGACACAGACACTGCAAAAGAGTGACATAAGAAGGATTAAAACATTTGAAATGTGGATTTGGCGTCGCATGTTAAAGATATCTTGGACAGAGCACAAAAAATAAGGAAGTGCTAAGTGTTGAAACAAGAAGGAAACTCATGGACACACTGATGACTAGACAGAAGAGAAAGTTGCGTCATGGTTCTTTGGTGAGAACAGTGTTGGAAGGTCGACTGCCGGGGAAGAAGGAAAGAGGGAGGCCAAAAGAAATGCTACTGAGTTGGCTACTGAAGACAAAAGTCGAGGACATGGATTATTCACAACACAAGGAGCTAGCACGAAAGCGGACAAGATGGAGTCGATGGAGAACGTAAACCTGCCCGTATATAAGGGCAGAATACAACAGCAGCAGAAACGAGGAGTTGTGTGAACTGACGACAGCACTCCACCTTTTACCAAATTAACTCTGGGGTAGGTATATGTCTGGTTAAAGCTGGGCACGTTCATCCATGTTGAATGGCAGCAAACACGGTGTGATCCCATATTGCAGGTGACGCTTCGTTGCTCTGTGATGGGCTTCCTATTGACAGCTATACACCACCCTTACCTATTTACTATGCCATTTTTATTGCTATTCATTAATTAATTACCCGTCGACGTGGCCGGCACCGTTTCGTCATCGGGCGCGTCTGATGTAAGTCGCTCGACTGCTGAAACGTCCTTGAAATGACCTTGATCAGTGTCAATGTCACTGAGAGGTGACGTGACGTCACTGAGCAGAGACTGCTCCGCCTCCAGTTTGGCACGAAGATTCTCTGCAACCACGGCAAATAATAAGTAAGTAACTTTGAACGCAAGTCTGAACAAGGCTGCATTTGTCTTAGAGCCAGAAATACGACATTATTGTAGCATAGCTTGGCGGCGTAACGGTAACAGATTGGACTTGAACGATCTACCTATCGTGGGTACAGATCCCCGTCGAATGGCTATCAGGAAAAAAAGTCTTTTATTTGAGAAACCAAAAGCAGTTGGGATAAAGGAGGAGGGATAATAAAGAGGTTACCGACCGAGCGGAGCGAGAACGAGATAATGGAGAACGTCTGAGAGTGAAACGATGCCTTGAACGACGTTATCGTTGTCCACGACAACCAGCCGATGCACGTGAACCTGTAGGCACAATTAGTCATGCGCACCCGGCCTGCAGTAAGCTGAAACTGAAACTAAAGCTGAAGTGAGAAAGCAGGGGAAACCAATGGCGTCGTGGCAAAAACACAGGAGAAGGAAAATCCCCCACCCCTAAATTTTAGTCTGTCGGACAGTTTTCGTCTTCGCGGAAGATTTTCTTCCAAAAGTAGGCCTAGGAGGGCCTACAAAATTTGTCATGGAAAATCCCCCACTTTGGGGGAAATTTAAAAGCCAAATTAACCTTTTGAGCTCTCGTGATCTTCTCTGCTGTCGGCAAAGTGTAACTTTTTGTCTGACTACATTGTTAACTGACGACGCCGTCAGGTAAAATGGATACTGTTAAAAACTGCTAATGCGCTGGTCACACTACGAGAATTGATAAAGAAGATAAACATTGGTCCATTTGGTGACATTCTAAGTACGCCCCTGTTGTAGAGATGTGCATGGAAATACGAATAACAACAAGAAGCCCAGCTGTCGCTAAGAGAGCCAACCGTATTGGTTGCCAGTGACCTTTAAAGTCATCCAAGGTTAATGATTTTCATGTAATCTAAAAGGACATATTTCCTATTAGTGATTAATAGAAACATTTGCCCTCTCTCTATCCGTTTCCAAGATTACGACCACTTCTAGCTTGAAACATTCCATTAAAAATTGCGGCCAAACCGTTGCAGATGGAGACATTGTACTATTGACAGCTTATAGAAAGTTGCCAGCGCGCTACAATAACGCACGATCGGCATACCATTGTGCGTTATGACCTTTCACGATCATCCAAGATCATCGATTTTCATATGTAATTTATTGAAAGCCAATATGCAACTTTTCATTAGTGATCAATAGCAACCTAGGCTTCATTTCGCACCATTTAGCCACAATACATCCGTGACAGACGGATGAACGGACACACGACGGATGACAACCATGCCATAAGCTCGACCGCTACGTAAGTACGGTCGGCTAGAAACAGATTACAGCACGAATGCTAAATAGGGTATTAGGGGCCTACTGAAAAAAGGCGTCACACATTATTTCTATTCACATACAGTGTCGCAGCAGTCTAAAATATTGCTGAAACCATAGATGTAAAAAAACGTTCCAGGAAAAATTAAAAAACATAAAAAAACGTAAAGAACGTGGGGAAAATAAAAAACGTTTAAAACGTTGAATAAAAACGTTAGCCATAATTTGTTTAACCTCTTGCCTAATGCCTAATAATGTAAGTGCAGTATACCTGGAATTATAATAGTTCAGATAAAAAACTTTATTTAATTTCAATTCAACCGTGTGGTCATAAGACCATAGCATTAAACTAAACAAATATACTAGTTAATGTGTTTTATAATTATATTTGACTAACTAAGTAAACAACATCACTATGACCTATTAATTCGTTTCTTTGGTTTCAAAAGTGCTTCCAGAAGCTGCTAATGGGATTTTCAATGCACTTTTTAAAAAAATAAAAAACGTTGAACAAAATAAACAACATTTTAAAAAACGTTAAAAACGTGACAATAATAAGAAACGTAAAAAACGTTTTTCTACATCTATGGCTGAAACTTCTTACTTCCGAGTTGAGAATTGTTGCAACGATCGTGAGTAGTGTATCTGACTTTCTGCAAGTGTGAACGCCCTCTGAATCCTATCATACGAGCAAACGTTTTCACAGCCATACATTAACCCATTAATGCCCAAATTATTTTATCATTTACCGTTAAAGTAGGTGTCCCATATAGGATTGTAGGCACAAATGGGTTAAAATAGACAGTCACAGCACATTTAACTTTTATTCAGTTGTGGGCATTTTTATAAGAAAATAAACGCAAAAACTCAACTCAATCAATGCCGCGTACGCGGTATTAAAACTGTTAAAATACGACAGCTGAGTTAAAAAGTTGTTTTGCATTCAGAGTTATGTTTCATTTTTGCTCAAAAATAAAATTAATATTGTCATGTTGCAGAAGCGAATGATATTGACTACGTAAATGCGAAGTCCTTTCCATTTCCTTAGCTCCGTGACTGGACTACTAAGCCTACTATAATACTACTGTTGCTATTGCAGCTGTTGTTGTTGCTACTACTATTACTACTACTAGGCCTATCAAACTCAGTAGTAGTGATAAATGGGTTAAAATTAAATATCTCACAGTATCAGCAACAGTTGGAAAAAACTAGTTAAACATTAGAAAAAATACAGACAATCAAAGCAAGACACGTCTGAGAAATAGAATTTATTATTACGTAACTAGAGCGTAAATTATTTGAAAAAAAGACTTTCTTCGTATTTACTGCAGTCAGAAAGACGAGCAACAACATACGACGTGACCCAAAGAGAGACAGACACGCACACAGACAGACAGACAGACAGACAACCAGACAGAAACACGCAGAGAACGGTAGACTCTCTTAAAAGTAAAATAAAGCAAGTTACCTCCCGCCGGCTTTTTAACGCCGTGGCTACGGTGACGTCCAAGTTGTTGTACAACTTCTCTTCGGCCAAACCCTTCAAAAACATAAGTTACACGTCAACATGCACGAATAAAAGTTATACGGTATGCATTTTGCTTTATAACACGCCAAATTATGTTTTTTTCTTTTATTTTGTCTCATAGTTTTCATACTTAAATATGTTGCCAATGAACCGCATCGATGTTCCAACGGGAAACGCTTATACCTACTATTTTTTGTACTTAGCTCAGTCGCTGTGGCTGAAAACCCAGTTGTAAAATCAACTGCAATTATCCATTAAAATAGTTGTAAACTTTGACTAGTTTTGTCACGAACGAAATTCTTCCTAGACTAGAGTGTTCGCTGTCAAAACTAATGTTATGTGTAGATAATAATAATTGCACAAATTTTGCTGGCTTCGCTGTTTGTAAACACGTAAAACAAGAATATTTTCAGCAATTTTATTTCGCACGTATATAAAGCACTGACTATTTCCAAAATTTGCGCCATTCTCCAATGTTTCCAAGACACGTGCAAAAATTTAATTTAACACTGCAACCACAGCTTAAAAACAAGAACAGAAAAAATAAATTAACTAACGATGACGTCGAATTTGGCGTAGACGTCGATAACTCGACGATCGTCGTCGACGACCGGGAGAGCAGAAACTTTTCTTGATACAAACGTATTCAGCACCTCTATCAGCGCCGTGTCTAGCCTTACCTGTGAGTGCATGAATATATTAGCATACATTAGCATACCATTACCAAACAAATCAATTCTTTCGGTGCTCTGCCTACTGCAGATTTCATATCCCTTTTCCTCGCCGCGGTTTCATCTTCTCATACGTGCAGTCGTTTCCCAGTAGATCATCCAGCATCTTCCAGCAGTCTGTTACTGCTAAACTTTTTCTCATTAATGTTTCACAAATAAAATCTTTGAAATGCAATTACGTCGCAACATAATGCTCAATTTATTCCGTTTCTGTTTCGTCGACTTTATTCAATTTATTACAGTTCCGTCGTCTTCTTTGACGAGGAGAGCTTTATACTGCACTGTAATTTCTAATTCCATCACCACATTGTATTTCAAGTACACATTTCGACAACAGATAACCATATTTAGGGCCCACGCAGCCTCCGTCAGTGATGTCCACTCAGCTTTAAATCCTCTGGGGGTAGGTAAATGGAGTACTGGCCTGACTGGCTGCAGTGGTTAAGGCGGGGCGCGTTCATCCGTGTCGGGTGGCAGCTAACACTGTTCGATCACATATGGCAGGCGACGCTTTGTAGCTTTCTGATAGATTTCCTATCAAAAGCTACACACCAGCTTTACCTTCACTTTTTACCTTAACTTCGTCGAGTCCACTTTGTCCGAAAAAGTGTCAGAGGCCTATGAGCTCGACGAGACGGAATGTTCGTAAAATCGGCGAATTAACGGTATTCACAATAATTTTGAGCATGTAATGAGAAATGACAACACCGTCATTCTATATCAGTGGCTACCGTTCTCCTTCTATCAGCTTTCGTCGGCAGACAATGTTTATTAGATTATAGGCCTACTTCCACATTACTGTGGACAGGCGTATATCCGACACCAGGCATAGGCCTGCGCTTACACTTATGAATAATTCAGCAAAATTTAGTATTAGGGCCTACTCCCGGCAGTAGACGTAACATAGTTAACGTCACAAAAAGTCCAAAATATGCCGCCGTGGGTCGAACGTCAATGCTCCATTTTTTTGTAGCAGCGAACACAGAATATAAACCAAGCAGCAAGCTTGAACGTGTCTCGAATTCTCAGTCTGTTACATTATTTTGGATGTACTAATAAGAATATATGACGTACAAAATAGCAATGGTATTAATAGCACTACAGCGTACAGTGGCGATGTCGTCGTACGTGCCAATGTTGAGATCTTCGAGCGTATTACTTATGAATGACGGGAGACCAACCTCATGCATCTAAACACGAGTACACACACACAGATTTATAGAGAAGTACATTTGTTTTGGCGATGCGTAAAGTGTGAAATTATTATTATTAGGCGGAATCGCTCTTGCAGCGATTTCGCCTATTCGTAACGATGCATATTTAATAGGTAGCGTGGTCTGTAGTCTGTTGTCTGTCACACGGTAGTGCACCAGTGGCGTAGCCAAGGGCGGTCTAGGGGGCCCAGCCCCCCTCCAATCCTTCAGACAAAACATAAGCATACATTTAAACTGCACGAAATTGGCCAATTTAGTAAGTTTAAAATAATTTAAATCATTGCCACCAGATTTCCTTTTTTACAGTTAAAATGCACTAAATTCGATTTCGGCTGGGGTCCCGCTGCGGGAGCTCAGAGCGCTCCCCCAAGCCCTTTAGCTGGATTTTAGGGGTCCTACTTCTAAGGGAAGGGTGCGGAGAGGAAAAGAGAGGGCACGGGAAAGGAGGGAAGGGCAAAAAAGGAGGGGCAGAAAAGGAAAGGGAAAAAGGGAAAAAAGTAAACGATGGAAAAAAAGACGAGCCCTCCAACTGAAATATCTGGCTACGCCACTGTAGTGCACCCTGCTTAAACCGTTCGATGGATTTAGACGCCATTTGGCAGGTGCACTTGTGCAGTCCAAAAACACATTGTATAAAATCACTACTAGGCGGCAGCACCTATCAGCGATTTGGTCTTTTAAACCAAGTATTTTAAAGAAAGGAAAATTTCGAGCCCCGATGTTTGTATTTTTGGAAGAAAGTTTTCTGACAAAAAAAATTCACGCAGAGCAAAACTTTAGAAAAAAGTGCAATTTTCCCGTGCTCTTTTGCCAAAACGATTCTGTAAAATATATGTGAGCCCGCCTGGTGCAGACCGTACCCGTGATGCGAGGAAGTCGAGAATGCTGCGCTGAGTGAGGACGTGTACGGCGTTGCCAGTGTCTGAGTCGATGACGAGCACTCTGTGCACGTGGTGCTGGCGCAGTCGCCTGATAGCACTCAGAAGACTGTCATCCACGTCAACGCATACTGCTGGCCGCTCCGTCACACGTAACACCTCTGTATACACAGACGGAATTAACCTAACGCAGAAAACGTGGAAAAAAAGTTAAACGCATCTTAACTAAAAAGCAAAAAAACCATATGTAAACGCTGTTAAATAAAAAACGTGATCCTTCTTTATCTCACGTACTAACGTATTGAATCGGCTATCAACAGCGGGAAAAGTGTCAACAAGCGCTATGCCCTGCTTACACGAGCAAACAATCATCAAGCAAACATCGAGCAATTAGAGCACGCGTCGTGCACGTGTATTTTGGATGCATTTGCTGGATGTTTGCTCGATGATATCTCGATGTTTGCTTGATCGTGTAAACGGGGTATTATTCGCAACAGAAGAAGCAGCTGACAAACTCCTGCGCTAAAACAGCTGCCATTTTCGAAAAAAACACGTCTTTGCATTACGCCAGATAATAGAGAAAGTAGCCTACAGGCATGTGATAAGTCCGAATTGATAAGTCCGTGCATCTCAACTTCATTGACTTCAGAAAAGCCGTCGAAAGTATATACACGGCGCTGTTCATACAAAAAGCCCAGCTGTCGCTAAGGTAAGCCGACCGTACCGCCTATATCTAAAGTCCATCGTCTGATTTCCGGTCGCAGAAAGAAAGAGATTTTCCAGAGTGACTACAATCCCGTATACGTTATGGTGATGCTGCTACATCGAACGCTACAATTAGCGCTAGAATACGATACCGTAATTCGCCGCACGTGGGTGACGGGCTGCAGGCAGCAACTTTGCATTCAAAATTGCGGCGAAGCCACCGCAAATAGAGACAAGGTTACTATTGACAACCTATAGAAACTCGTCATCGCCCTATCCAACAGTGCCATCGCCGATCCTCTACAACGTACGGTTTAGCCACAATACAGACGTTACAGACAGACGACGACAGACAGACAGACAAAAGACGACACATCGTGCCAAAGACTCGACCTAACAGTCGGTCAAAAACCCACGAGACCCTCTCGGCTACTCAGTCGGCCTATTGAGTACTTCGGCATATATATGCACTGCGTACACTAACAAAGAATCTGTTTTGAATAAGTTAGATATAAGGAATAAAATTGTTATAAAAATGATAACCTCGCCAAGTAGCAATCTTGTGCTCTTCGACTTCGTCCATTCTTTCCTGCGCAGAATAACTCACAATAATAGCGCTGAATGGCGCAACTGATTAAAAGGAATAAAACATAAATAAATGTTGTATCAGTATTGGCCAATAAAATTGTACTTAATGTTAGAAAATAAAATTGCCAGCTTAATTTATTTTTATAGAAACGTAAAGATTCTGAGATTGTTACATTGGCCAATGTTGGAATCGGAACATCTTCAGGCCGGCGCTCTGACAGCTCGTTTAAACTCAACATAAATTATAATTCAATAGGCCTATTAACCGTCTGTTTAATAAAAAAAGTATATAAATATAAAAGAAATTTGCATCAAACGCTTACAACGCTAAGAAGCTGCAAAAGTTTATGTTAAGCTACTTATTTGCCCATGCTCCGTCATCCGATGTATTTTGCCGTCATATTCGGCCGACCGAATACATATGAAATTATTGTTTGGACTGAATAGCACAAAATTAACAGACAAAGCATTTAGATTCTCCAGCATAGCTATTCCAGTAAACCTACTATAGCGATAGTTCGCGAAAGACACGAAGGACGGCAGTGCTAATTGACGGAAGTTGCAGTAAATTACAGGCAGCCAATTAGCTCGTAAAACGTTCGATTTTTATTCCGTCCATCACTGACTGTTCACAGACATGCAATTCCAACCGGAAAAACAGCGCCAAGTTACCACCGCCCATTCACAAATTAACGCAATTAGCGGCGTCCATCGCGGCAGGGAAAGCGGGGTGGGGGATTTCTCCCCTTAATTTTAACCCGTCGGAAAACGTTCTTCTTGTCGAAAAATTTTCGTACAAAAACAAAAAATTTCTGCCTGAAAATCCCCCCATTACGGAGAAATTTAAAAGCAAAATTGAAATTTTAAGTAACAACAGGACTATTTAAAAAATGAAAACGAAGGTTTTTAGGAACGGACGAAAACCGGAATAAAAAGGATTTTTTACGGCCAAAGAACGCGGTGTCAGCTGACGAAATTGCGCGGCAATGCGTCGTCAGTCTATGAACCCGAAACATTCTGCGCATCGCGGTGCCCGTGCTTGGGGAAAGTATAAACTTTGGGGGGGGGGAGCAGAAAATAAGTTACAGTTACGTAACACTGGCACACGACAGTGCCACGTATATACCTGTGGTGACTTGTAGTACTTCTGCAGAATCTGAATAAAGTCGGTGATCGTCAACATTCCTGCACGGCAGACACAGACACGTTTTTATAACGAAACAAGAGTATCTTATCTCATAGGTAGTTGACAAACTGCTCATTTACTGAAGTTAGCTTACTTATTTATACGCGAACGACCGGGATAGCAGCGGTGATGTAAAAACCAATATCTCAGTATAAAGCCAACAACTCGAGATAACGACAAAAATTGCAGATATTACTTTGGTGTAACAAGAATTTATATAGCTTGCGACCCACCAATCTTGCACATTATTCGCAGGCAATAAACAAAAAGCCCAGCTATCGCTAGGAAAAGCCGACCGTACCGCCTTCGTCCAAAGCTCAGCCTCCGATTTCAAGTCATGGAGAGAAAGCGATTTGTCAAATGTAAGACAGTTCCATGCACGCTAGGATAACGAAAGGATGTCTCGAAAGCTACAATGAACGCTAGTATACAAGGTGAATGATTTTCAGATCATTTGAAAGCCAATATGCGACTTTCTATTAGTGATCAATAGCTGTCTCAGACGGAGACCGGCAATGTCCGCCTCTTTAATTAAACAAGACCGGCCGAAAGACCGACAGAGAATGAGAAACAGAGGGAGAGAGATAAAAGTAGTGAGATGCAGAGTGCGTGTAAGCACACATACCGACGATGTCCATTTTTCTGGAGTCCCACAATGCGGCGGCGTGGACGTTGTTTTCGACGAGCGCAAAGAACGCCTTCTTTACCTGCAATATGTACGAGAGCATCAGCGAAATTCTTTCAAAACCACGAAAAGTAAAATTATAGGCCATTCTCGAGCCATGAAATTCACAGGGCAGTGCCGCATGAGTTGCATTTTGTTAGCCTCTCAGCTCCAGATTTCCAATTTACAACCAAACCACGGATATGAAGACTAGTGCATCGGCGGTGTGCCTGCATGCTTACCTCCTAGTTTTCGCTGGTACTCAATGCGCCTACCCAAGAAGGAACGGCCAGGCTGAGTTGATTTGGGTTGCTGATTACATACCATACAGAAATAGCTTAAAACATCTGTCGAGTGCCGAGTGCCGAGTGCCGAGTGCCGAGTGCCGAGTGTCGAGAGTCACCCATCCAAGTACTAACCGGGCCCGGCGTCGACTAACTTTGTTGACCGAACACTCCGTGTTAGCTGCCACAATAAACCGACACGAACAGCGGCTGAAGACCCGAACTGCAATTGGTTTGCTTTGTTGTGAAATTGGTGTAAAATGTGTTGTACAATTATACGATAAATTTACGATCAAATCACAGCAAATCATAGGCCTACACGAAGTATGCAACAGGTAGGCCTGCAACTTTAACAAGACAAAAATATGGCCAATGGTCAAAAGGTTTAACAGTTGAAAAATACAGTAAGTAACTGATCGAAGTGAGAAGACCGCTATAATACCGTGAGCTGGGTGTCAAAGACGACCAGTTTAGAGGTGTGCGGAATTAAATCATAGCAGACGTGTGAGTCCATCAAACGAGTGAATCTTAACTCTTCACAACCGTCGTCTATATATACAGCACATACATATGCAAATAAATTACACACGGTGATGCGTAAAATAATTTTCCGAGTTTCGTAATTGCTTATTTAAGGGATAGCAGTCTGCCATGCCCCCTGACGAATTAACACACTTTCGCTTGCTCAAACGTTAAAAATCTTAATGTATATGCCCCAGGTTGCAAATGGCGTCAGCTTCTGTCTAGAAGACTGCTACCCCTGTCGACCTGCGCCGTCTTCAAATATGCAAATATGCCACTGACTGCGAAACATGACCAAATATCGATCCGTTTTCAAAAATTTTTCACTGCGTTGACTATCTGCAACAAAATGACAACAACAGATCACGACAAACCAGAAGCATTTTAGGCAACAACAAAATTATGTTTACGGTAAAGGTAAACCGGAAATGATAAAAAAACGAGACAAAACGTGAACACACCGTGTAAGTCTTCAATCGTTGGGTTTTCTTCGCAGTTTCTCGGCAGCTGCAAAAAGCAGTAAAATACGCCATTATTGATGTATCAATTTGCTATAAAACACCGCTCAGAAACTGCTTCCATTTATACGCATAACTAACTATTCGTACACAACTAGTAAAAATGACAAGATGACACGTTTGTGATTACTATAGGCCTACCGTGTATACGTAGGCCTAAAAACGACTCCTCGTAGA